>Ga0208630_100211_pt1 | contig 14744 bp, 19 predicted proteins | sample LakWasMet32_HOW6_2_FD_183874 | JGI IMG/M metagenome (GOLD analysis project Ga0208630, IMG submission 183874) | Freshwater sediment methanotrophic microbial communities from Lake Washington under simulated oxygen tension - Sediment Metagenome... | ecosystem: Environmental > Aquatic > Freshwater >... | reverse complement strand
GTTGCAGGGCTTTTTCGTAAGCTTTGATGGCTTCTTCCAATTGCCCTTGCTGTGCCAAGGCATTGCCTTGGTTATAGGCGGCATCTGCAGTCTTGCTGTTGCTTAAAGTTTCTGCGGCTTGTTGATATTGACCGGCCTTGTACTGCGCAGCGGCTTTCCAGTCGGGACTTTCAAATTTCTCAGCTGCTTGTTCAAATTGATTGTTTTTATAGGCTTCTTGAGCCTGTTGGTTTTTGTTCAACCATAAGTCTTGCCATTCAAATGCATAGCTGTTTTTAGGTAACGGCAACAGCAGTAATAAGCCAATACAGAGCAGCCCTTTTCTAAAACTCAGTGCGGCTAAAGGCAACGCTAACAATAACAGCCACGGGCCTTTATCATCCCATTGGTCCAACAGCATGTTGTTGTTTTCGCGCCCCTGTTCGTTGGGTTTTTCGATGTTTGCCAATAATGTTTCAATGTCGCGATCGTCAGCACTGATAGTTTGAAAGACGCCATTACCAGCCTTGGCCAAACTCGCCAATTCATCAACAGCCATTTTCGGAATAACGATATTGCCTTGTTTGTCTTTAACAAAGCCACCTTCGGGCAAAGCGATGGGCGCGCCATCTTCACTGCCGACAGCTAATACAGACAATCGATAGTTTTCCAATGCTTTGACGGTTGATAAGGCGTTATCCAAATCGGCACCATCGGTTACCAAAATAATATCCCCTGATAACGCACCCGCCCGGCGTAACAATTCCATCGCTCTTTTTAGCACTAATGCGGTATTGCGACCGGGCGCGAATGCCAGCAGGCTGGTATCCAGTGCTGACAATTGGCTGTCGATAGTGTTGTTGTCATCGGTCAACGGCGTCACGGTAAACGCATCACCGGCATATACCAATAGCGCAGTTTGGCCATCTTTACGACGTTTGAGTATGTCGGCAATTTTGTAGCGGGCACGAATTAAGCGGCTGGGTTTAATATCTTGAGCATCCATGGTGCGCGAAATATCTAAGGCGATCACCACTGCAGAATCGTTTTTGAACACCGGTGACGGCAAGCGCTGCCAAGTCGGGCCAGCCAAGGCGACAATGCTCAACAACCCGGCAATCGCTCCGGCTGTTATTGGCAGGCGACTTTGTTTTACAGCTTTTTGTTGCAATAAATAAGGTAACAATTCGGCATCGCAAACCTGAGTCCAGTTACCTTGTTGAAGCTTGTTTTTCAATAGCATCGACAAAATAACCAGGTACGGAATCAGGCTAAGCAGCCAATACGGTCTGATAAAATGCAGTTCAGTCAGATTCATAACAACTTCCCCCGGAAAGCAAATCGGGACAAACAAACAGCTGCCGCCAATGCTAACGCCAACCCAAGCGGCCAAGGGTAAAGTTCGCTGCGTGGCCGGTAATACTGCTTATCTTTTTCGACCGGCTCCAGCTCGTCCAGCAATTGGTAAATTTTGTCTAATTCTTCGGTGTTTCTGGCACGAAAGTAATGCCCACCGGTGGTGTCGGCAATGGCGGTCAAGGTCTTTTCATCCAAATCGCGCGACGGGTTAACTGTGCGTGAGCCAAAAAAGCTACGCACCTGCATTTCATCGGCGCCTATGCCGATGGTATAAATTTTTAGTTGGTTTTCTGCCGCCAATTCAGCGGCTTTAATGGGCGATACTTCACCCGCAGTATTGGCGCCATCAGTGAGTAATATCAACACTCGGCTATTAGCTTGTTGGTTTTTAAGGCGCTTAACCGCCAGGCCGATGGCATCACCAATGGCAGTATTGTCACCAGCCAAACCAATAGCTGATTCATTTAATAAGGTGATAACTGTTTTGCGATCAAAGGTTAACGGCGTCTGTAAATAGGCTTGGGTACCGAATAATATAAGCCCGACCCGATCACCGACGCGGCGATTGATAAAATCGGCGGCGACGAATTTAGTAGCATTTAACCGATCGACCCGCTGCTTGTTGATGACAAAATCCTGTTCTTCCATACTGCCGGACAAATCCACGGCCATCATTAAATCGCGGCCGCTTACCGTTTGTTCAATAGGTTCGCCCAACCATTGCGGCCTGCTGACGGCAATTACCAACAACACCCAAGCAGCTATTGCCAGCCATAAGCGCCAAGGTTTTTGCGGCGATAAGGCCCGGCTTTCAAAGCCGGCAAAATCGTCCAGAAACGGTACTTTTAATGCTGCTTGTTCGGCTAATTGACTGGCGGGGAATAGCCAGCGAATCAATAAAGGCAAGGGTAAAACAGTTAACAGCCAAGGCCATTCGAAGTGAATCATTTTTTTGGTGTAGCTTGTGCGTTAAGCCAATCTTGGCAAAGACTAAGGAGTTGGGAGATTTCGCCGTCACTCGGCGAAGTATTTCGATACGGCGCATTAGCCAATAATTGACCAATACCCTCGCTGAAAGGTGCGCCTTTGACTGAGCTATCGAGGAACAATAGCCAGTCTTGACCTGTCAAGCCGGCTACTCTGCTCCGTGGCAAGTTGCTAACCGCAACGCGCCGAATCAGTTTGGACAGTTCAACCAGTTTTTGTTGGTTATCAATTTCGGTATTTTGTTTGATACTTAACAACAGTTTTTTCGCAGTTTTAACCGCCGTTTTGCGAGTTAAGTGTTTAACAAGCCAAATACCGCCAGCTATCAATAAAATAACCAACAGTGCCATTAGCCACCAGCCGATTGCCGGCGGCCACCAGATAATAGCTTCGGGTATGTGTATATCTTTAAGCGGGAGTTGCTGGGCTTCCATGATTATCTTGACCGTCTTAATGCTTGGATAGGGTCATCGGTGGTGCTGCATTGCACAAACATCATCGCCTTTTTTTTGGCTATTTGTTGTACCTGTTGTAAGCGGTGCTCAAAATGTTGCTGGTAATTAATCAGTTGTCGTTGATCGTTGGCATCAAAAATCACCTCGCGTTGTTCGTCCGTAAAACGATAACGCCCGCTGCTTGGCAGACTGCTTTCCAATGGGTCATATATAAAAATCAACACCACGTCGCAATGCTGAGCCAGCTTAGCCAAATGACTTTCCGCTTTAGCATCGACGCCGCGAAAATCACTAATGATGTAAACCAAACTACCAGGGCGAACATGTTGGCTGAGTCTTAACCAAGCATGTTCCAAAGTAATGGCTTCGGAAACACCTGCTTCCGATTGAGTCAACGCATTCAAAAATCGCAGTACTACGTGTCGGCCATTTTGGGGTTTTAATTCGCGGCAGCTATTATCGGAAAATATCTGCCCGCCCATTCTGTCGCCATGATGCTGAGCCGTCCACGCCAGCAACCCGGCCAGTTTGGCCGCCAACACCGATTTAAACACACCGCGCGTTGCAAAGTGCATCGCCGCGCGATCATCCACGGCAATAAATACCGGACGTTCGCGTTCTTCCCTGAATAACTTGGTGTGGGTTTTGCCGGTACGTGCTGTTACTCGCCAATCAATACTGCGGATGTCATCACCGGGTTGATAAAGGCGGGTTTCATCAAACTCCATACCCCGGCCTTTAAAGCGCGAGACATAGCCGCCGTTTTGCCGGGAACGAATAGATGCCGGTTGTAAACTTAAGCTTGCTGCTGGCCCAACTAGATTAATCAACGTTTTTAACGATACCGAAATGCGTTCACTAATGGCCAATGCCGGACTTGGCTGTGCAGTTTTTTTACCGAAAAACATTAAGGCACTGCAACTCTGGCAATCAATTCTTTAATGACATGATCAGTAGTAATGCCTTCTGCCTCAGCTTCGTAAGACAAAATCAACCGGTGTCGCAATACATCGTAAGCCATGTCTTGAATATCTTCCGGGCTGACAAAATCGCGTTGCGCCAACCAAGCTTTGGCTCTGGCGCAGCGATCTAAAGCAATACTGGCTCTGGGGCTGGCACCGTATTGCAACCAGTTTGCTAAATCTTGGCCATAAGCGCCAGGATTGCGGGTTGCCAGGATTATTTGCAGCAAGTAATCTTCAAGACTGTCGGCCATGTACAAATCCAGCACTTCATTACGGGCAGCAAACAGAATGTCTTGAGTAATGGCTTCAAACTTTTCAGATGTTTTTTTCGATTGCGCTCTTGCTTCTGACCTAGCCAAATGCAGAATGCTTTTTTCGTGCTCGGCTTGTGGATAATCGATTTTTACATGCAACAAAAAGCGGTCTAATTGAGCTTCCGGTAACGGATATGTGCCTTCTTGCTCAATCGGGTTTTGGGTTGCCATCACCATAAACAAAGCGGGTAAGGGATAAGTTGCTTGCCCAACAGTAATTTGCCGTTCGGCCATTGCTTCCAGTAAAGCAGCTTGCACTTTTGCCGGAGAACGGTTGATTTCATCAGCCAAAATCAAATTATGAAATAACGGGCCTTTTTGAAATTCAAACGTACCTTGTTGTGGCCGATAAATTTCAGTGCCGGTTAAATCAGCGGGCAATAAATCCGGGGTGAACTGCACCCGATGGAAATCGCCTTGAATGCCTTTGCTCAAGACGTTGATAGCACGGGTCTTAGCCAGCCCCGGGGCACCTTCAACCAGAATATGGCCGTCGGCTAATAAACCAATCAACATTCTTTCGACCAAGACATCCTGACCAATAATTTCTTGATTGATATAATTTTTTAATCTCAATAACGACGCTTGAGTGGTGTTTTTCTGATTGTTTTGTTCTGACATATTGGAGTTATACGGCACTAAAGTTAAGTGTTGTCATTGTATACAGATATGTATCTGTGCAACATAGAGTAAATCTGTCAACAAACTCTTAGCAAGTTGTGTACGGAGCTGTGGATAACTTGATGCGTTGATTTATCCACAATCCACACACAATTTACCCGGCTTAGTTCCGGCATCTTAACTTGTATCGTAATTAGTTGATTTTATTAACTAGAAAAGGCTTATCCACAGTTTATAGCTTTACTAATAATAACAATGAGTTTTAAATCTTTTTCAATTCATTATGATTAATAGCTTATTAATGTAACCTTTTCTTTTTAACCTATACTGTCTGTTAGTGTTGATTTACTGGTGTTTGAGGAATGTTATGAGATTCGCATTGCTATTTTTAGGAAGTCTTTTTGCCATACCCGCTTTTGCAGGTATTTATAAATGTACAGATGCTAATGGTAAAACCGATTACCAATCCAAACCTTGTGAAGCGGGTCACAGTGCAGTTGAGATAAATATAAAAACAGGCGGCTCTGTAAATTTGGATCAAGAGGCTCAAAAACAGCAATTGCAAAAGAAAGAACAAGAGCAAAAACAATCCCAGGAACAAATCGAACAACAAATATCTCAACAAAAACTGGCCAAACTAAAGCAGGATGCTCAAGATGAAAGTGCAAAAAACCAATTTTTGATTAAAAACAGCCCTGATAAATACTCAGCATTTGCAATACCGCCGTATGTCTATGATCAACTGCCCAATTTGGTGAAAGATTATCAACATCGTTTGCCGGATATTGAGCGCTTAAGACGCGAGTCTGCTGAAAAAGCGCTCGCCTCTAATGAATGTGGTCGGGTTGAATCTGTTGAATTAAACGCAAAAAGCAACAAAGTCTTATTGGTATTTTTGGTAGATTGCAGTACAGGTAAAAACTTTACGTTTACCGAGCAACAGTTAACTAAATAATCGCTATGCCTACTGCAAAAACTATTTTAATAACCGGTTGTTCTAGCGGTATTGGCTACACAACTGCCATTGAGTTGCAAAAACGTGGTTTTAACGTTATCGCTACTGCGCGAAAAGTAGAAGATGTTGATTGCTTGGCGCAAGAAGGACTGACCGCATTACAACTGGATTTGGCCGATAGCGTCAGTATTCAGCAAGCGGTAAAGCAGATTATTGAGCTAACTGATGGGGAAATTTACGGGCTTTTTAATAACGGTGCGTTTGGTCAACCTGGTGCTGTTGAGGATTTAAGTCGTGATGTTTTGCGCTATCAATTTGAAACCAATGTCTTTGGTACTCAAGAACTCACCAATTTAATCATCCCTCTGATGCGCAAACAGGGCCATGGCCGCATTATTTACAATAGTTCGGTACTGGGGTTGGTAGCAATGACTTATCGTGGCGCTTACAACGCGAGCAAGTTTGCCTTGGAAGGTTTAGCTGATACCTTGCGTTTAGAATTGCAAGGTAGTGGTATTCATGTGTCTTTGATCGAACCTGGTCCGATTTTGACTAACTTCAGGCAAAATGCTTTTGCTTTGTATAAGAAAAATATCAATCCTGCTAAAAGCGTTCATCAAAAAACTTACCAAGCGATGGAAGACCGTCTACAACAAGAAGGTCCTGCGGCACCTTTTACTTTGCCGGCGATGGCTGTTACCGAAAAAGTTATTCATGCCTTGGAAAATAAACGGCCAAAGGTGCGTTATTACGTGACTTTTCCCACCTATTTATTCGGCACACTGAAGCGGCTGCTGCCTGCATCATGGTTGGATGCTTTGCTCAGGAAGATTAAATAATGCAAGAGTTGGATGAATTGATTATTACCTGCCCGTATTGCGGTGAAGCATTGGACGTACTGATAGATACTTCGGCAGGTGCTCAGCAATACTATGAAGATTGTGCAGTATGTTGCGCGCCGATTTTATTTATTTTATCTGAAGATGAATCAGGCGAAATGTTAGTAGATGTTAAGCGGGATGATGAGTAGATCGACAAATACCATCCTTGGTATTGTCTATTAACAACTCTATTGGTTGCCTAGCGATGTTGAGGCGAGCGACGTGACGGTTGGTTATTTCGTTGTGGGCGCGGACCCCGTGGTGGTTCTGGCGGCATTGGCGGAGCGACCGCCGCGGCTTCAAAACCTTCGACTTGCTCGCGGGTAATTGGTTTGCCAATTAATTTTTCAACTTGCCGCAAGGCGTTTACTTCATCATGCGATATTAACGAGATCGCTTGACCTTCCTCGCCTGCACGGCCGGTACGGCCTATTCGATGAACATAATCTTCTGGTACCTTAGGCAATTCAAAGTTGACTACGTGCGGTAATAGAGCGATGTCGATACCACGCGCGGCAACATCCGTAGCAACCAACACCCGAATTTCACCAGCCTTGAAACCAGCCAGGGCACTGGTACGGGCACCTTGGCTTTTGTTGCCGTGAATAGCTGCTGCTTTGATACCAACGTTATTGAGTTTTTCGGTAAGCCTGTTAGCGCCGTGTTTAGTAGTGGTAAACACCAACACTTGTTGCCAATCATTGGTTTTTATCAAGTGGCAAAGTAATCCAGTTTTACTGGCTTTGTTGGTCAGATAAGCAATTTGTTCGACTAATTCTGCAGCGGTGTTGCGCGGCGCGACTTCGATTTTGATGGGGTTGACCAAAAGACCGGTAGTCAATTTGCGGATGTCTTCAGAAAAAGTCGCGGAAAAAAGTAGGTTTTGACGTTTTTTCGGACAAAGCGCGATGATTTTGCGAATGTCTCGAATAAATCCCATGTCCAACATGCGATCAGCTTCATCAAGAATCAGTGTCTCAACCTGGTCTAATTTGACAGCATTTTGACTGAGTAAATCCAACAGACGGCCAGGTGTGGCAACTAATATATCGACGCCGCCGCGCAAACGCATCATTTGTGGATTGATTTTAACGCCGCCAAACACAATTTCAGTTTTTAAGCGTGGGTGCAAATGTGCGCCATATTTGCCGACAGATTCACCTACTTGGGCAGCCAATTCGCGTGTGGGCGTTAAGATCAAGCAACGTACCGGACGGTTTTTGTCGTATGATTTTTGCGATAACCGATGCAAGATCGGCAAGGTAAATCCAGCAGTTTTACCAGTGCCGGTTTGCGCAGCAGCGAGTACGTCATGGCCATTTAATACTGCCGGAATGGCTTGGGCTTGGATCGGTGATGGCGTGGTGTAACCTGCGTCAGCAATGGCGCGCAGTAATGGATCGGATAAACCGAGAGTAGTAAAAGGCATGTAAAGTCTCAATGAAAGGCGGCGAGCCGCTTAGGGTAAATATAAAATGCAGTAAAAACAGTGTCGGCATGGTGCCGTGGCAGTGTCTTGACGGAACTGTGGTGGATTTTGGTTTTGCGTAGCAAGTTGAGGGGGATTGCGACGGGCATTTTGTATGGCCGAGGCTCAATACAATCATGGCTTGTATGTACTGCCATTGCTTGTATATTTAGTTTTGTATTTTTTAAGTACCCCCAAAAATACCCCCACGCAATCAGCACTGCTTGTATTTTATCTTAAAACCATACCGTTAATTTACCTAAAATTTATAAATGCTCGATTTACTCAACTTAAAACAGGCCGGTAACATCCAATCAATTAAACGTGTAACCATAGTTGCAACCTTGTTGTTCAGGTTCGACAAATTCCGACACTTTATTCATGGCGTGATTGTTTCTTCACTAAATCTCACTACTTTAGTGATTTGGTTCATAAGCGCGGATTGTTTCAGCACTCTTCAGCACTTTGCTAAAAGTTACCTATTAAATCCTATTTTATTTGATTGCTCATGTCCAAAAGCCAATTCGGAATTGGCTTTTAACCACTTTTCCCACTGTCCACTAGGCGCTTATTGACACTTTGTGAAAAGTTGCCGCCACCTAGTATTAACCATGGGGATTACATCGCTGTTTTACGCCTTGAACCCTCGCCCTTACATCGCCCTCAAATAAGCCCGTCACGCCACGATAATACTTTTCTTGTGTGTTGGTATGGGTTAACAAACTGTTTTTGAACATTAGTATTTGTTAGTAGTTAACAAGCTGATTTTGTTGGTTGAAAAGAAGCTGACTACTTTCTTAATCAATCAGTTTTAGATTGATCAAAAGCGCCATTGGTGGCGTATTTGAAGTGGTTAAAGGCTAACTCGGAGTTAGCTTTTGAAGTGGTTAAAAACGGACTTCAAAGACCGTTTTACATTGATCAAAACGCCATTCAGAATGGTCATTTGGTAATAATCCTACCCGTTACATCACTGTTAAACTCCGATTAAAGTCGGAGTTTTAATAGGCTCATAATCCTAACCTCAAATTGAGGATGTTAATCATCGCCACCTATACCCAGGTTCAAACATGCGGCACTTAAGGACTGGCAAGAATCACTTAATAGCTCTAACGCCTTTTTTTCTCTTCGGTCTGTTGGCATCTCATCAAGACAGCTCAACAATACATCTTCGGTTAATTCGTAAAGTGCTTTAATTTCTTCGCTGATCATAAGAGTTTGCTTATATGAAAATAGAAAGAGCGCCCCAACCAAGTGATTAAGGTGTTAGCTTTTGTTATGGTTTAGCGGTCACTCTGACAATGGATAATCCATAGACCTCAAATAATGAAATAGGGCGTTTGTTTCATCTTCGGTTAAATTATCAATGGCATCCTTAACAAGTACCAGTGCAGGGCTGTCAGTCGTCTGGTTTACGATCTCTGGAAACTCAATAATTTTGTTGTTCATGTTGTTGTCTTGGCTTCAAATTGTTGCTGAAAAAATGCCGCCGCGTATTTGGCACCTTGTTTGTTGTCTAAATCATGCTTGGAATCTGCTGTTATCCTGAATAGTTTTTTAGGTATGGATGGTAATAGTAGGTGTGGCTTAAAATGAGTACCGCAAGGTTTTTGTAAGTCATTGATATTTGCACTTTGTGTCTTAAACGGGATACCACAAATCAAGCTGAATAATATTTGTGTCTCAAAATAGATACCACTAATCAAGTTTGTAGTATCCATTTTAAGACGGATGATTTATTTTTCTGGCTGCCATTTCTCCCATTTATGTGAAGGATTTTTGTAATCAAACGGCATCCAGGTTAAACGCCACTCACGCGTTTTGCTGCCAGTCTTACTATTGAACAACGATTCATTAGCGCAGTTTATAAAGCCGCGCTCTTGAAGTATTTTGAACGCCTTACATGCCGTGTTTCGATTGCAACCGATCTTTTCAGCAGCTTCTCTTACTCCATACGCCACGGGTCTTTCGTTGTGCCAGTGCATTTGTAATAAGTCCATTAACACTTTTGCTGTGGCTGGCAGGGATTCATAAACATAGGCTTTACGCATTCCGATAGATACCGCCATAACGCCCCCGCGCTGATCATAACCAAGCTTAGGTTTCTTTTTTGCCATAGATTAGCCACCTAACACCTTAGCCTTATCGGTCGGAAAGACTTCAAGCGCCTGTTTAACTGATTGGTAAATATCCTTGTAGTGCAGATTTGCTGTCATGCCTTCAGTCAATGCCTGAGCCGCTGTCAGCTCGATTGTGCTTAAGGTTGATAACTGTATTGCCGTCATCAATTCTCTAGCTTCTGTAGCGTGTGGCTCCATTATCAGGACTGATTTATGAACCGCATTAGTGATGCTTAAATAATACCTGTCGGCGTTACTGCTGCCTTGCTCTTTCGCGTAGGCAACAAACTCTTGAATGGCATCGGTGAGAATCCCGCGCATGTCTTTACCGGATAGGCGTGCCACCTGATAAGCCAGCTTTGCTTTCTCTTTGGATTGTCGATCAAGTAACGCTTCCATCTTCAAGAAGGCATCAACAAAACGGCTTTGGCCTTCTCTTGATTTGCGTCCACCAATAAAGGGCATGGCTTTAAAAAATCCTGATTTGTTCAGTTCAAAGCGCCGGTATTCTTTGCCGCGTTTTACGTAGTTTGACGGCTTGGATTCAAGCCGTGAGATTGTGCCATCTGCCAGTAAATCATCCAGGGTTTGCAGTACGTTTTTATGATCACGTCCAAACTCTTTGGCAATATCTCGACTATCTACGCAAATCTGATTATTGCCGCCGTGGATGATCAAGTTGGTAGTCAGTGAAGTTTTTACAGGTATCGCGGTTTTCGGCGTTACCTGTTTACTGTTAAAATGGCTGTGCTGTTTATTATCTTTGCTGCCACGGTTCGCCGCCGTGGTGGTGCCTAGTCTGTCCATGATTTAAGCTCCCAGTTTTTCAACAAGCGCCTTTATATCAGACACTCGCCACGCTACCGATCTCTCAGACAATTTTATTGCTTGGGGAAATTCACCTGACTTGATCTTGTTCAAGAAGGTTGAACGGCTAACTGGGATGATTTCCAGGACTTGCGGCAACTTGATAAAGCCGGTCGCTGGCAATTGATAGGGTTGTTTTAAAACAGATTTTTCTTGTGTCATGTTGTTGTCTCGATTAAGAGCACTCGACACGCTTTCTTTACTCTAATTCGTGCAATAAGATGCAAAGCAATACAACTTAAGTTTGCTTTAGTAATAAATTACGTTTAAATTAGCGCCTGCTAAATGATTACTATCTGTTATCTGTTAGCAGTATAAAAAAAGCATATAAGTGCTGATCTAGGAAAAAATTCAAGAGCACTGACACCCCTTCGAAAGTTTGTCAGTGCTTTTTTGTACCTGCTATTTAGTAGGTGTTAATAAGTTTAACTCAATATATTGTGTTTTATATAAAAAAAATTATGTTGACATTTTTGTACATTTTTAAATAACTGCAAAAGCAATCGCATAAGCCGTTATTCAAATCAACCTTGCTTCCTGAACGCTATCACCTGAGCGCCAGCTTTCAATCCGTCCAAGTAATCAGACCATTGCTGCATCATCTTATGACGTGCTGGTAAATGTGCAGTTCTGTTATAGGCGCGTCCGTTGGGGTCTTTAACTGCATGGGCTAATTGATGTTCTATAAAATCAACTCTATGGCCTAACACCTCATCAAGAATGGTTCTCGCCATAGCTCTAAAGCCGTGAATGGTCATTTCTGACTTTTCAAAACCCATGCGCCGCAATGCCCCCAATAAAGCCGCGTCTGACATTGCCCGGCTACCGTTTGGCGTTCTGGCACTTGGGAAAATATAACGGCCCTTGCCTGTTAGCGGGTGTAAGTCGGTCAATAGGTCTATGGCCTGCTTAGATAATGGAACAATATGTTCAACTTTTGTTTTGGTGACAAAGTACCGCCATTCTTTAGCTTCAAAGTCTATCTGTTGCCATTCTGCTTGTCTTAATTCGCCGGGTCTTTGAAAGAGTAACGGTGCAAGCTGTAACGCTGTCTTAACGACAAAAGAGCCGCTATAACCATCAATCGCCCTCAATAACTCCGCTGCTTTCTTGGGGTCTGTCACCGCGGCAAAATGTCCTTCGTCGGCTTTGGTTAATGCGCCGCGTAAATCGGGTGTTATGTCTCGATCTGTTCGCCCTGTAGCAACTGCATACCTAAACACCTGGCTGCTTACTTGCATGGCTCTATGGGCTGTTTCTATGGCGTTCCTCGCCTCTATTCGCCTTAATGCCGCCAATAAATCAGTGGGTTTAATCTCGCTGATAGGCTTTGCGCCAATATAGGGGAATAGGTCACGATTAAATAAACTGGTGATTCTTTTTTGGTGGTGGTCTGATTTGGTGATTATGTTCTTTTGATACCATTCAAGAGCTATTACTTCAAAACTGTTAGCCAGACTTTCAGACCTTGCCAGCTTAACCGCCTTTTTGTTTTCGTTGGGGTCAATGCCGTTAGCGATTTGTTCCCGCGCTTGATCTCGTTTTATTCTGGCCTGCTTTAAGCTGGTGTCGGGATATACCCCAAGAGCCAATACTTTTTCTTTGCCGTCAAAGCGGTATTTAAATCGAAAGTATTTTGAACCGTTTGGATTGATCAATAAAAACATGCCCTTTTCATCGGCAAGCTTGAACGACTTCTCTTTAGGTTTGGTATTTTTGCAGGTGGTATCAGATAGGGGCATTGGGGGTATCTCTTAAGGGGGTATCAAATGTACCCCTGATTTATACCCCCAGCTTTGGGGGTATGTCAATGAACCTTGTTGAACCTTACTGGATAATAAAGGCAATAAAAAACCGCTAAGCTAGATAACTTGCGGGTTTAATGTACTTCGTTGAGCTTTATTGAATTGTTAGATGGTGCCCCGAGGCGGATTCGAACCACCGGCCTGTCCCTTAGGAGGGGACCGCTCTATCCTGCTGAGCTATCGGGGCAAAACGTGAACGATTTTAACACAGCCGGCTGCTCTTAGTCCCGGCGTTTTCTGAGTTGTTGTCGCTCAAGCGTAGAAAGGTAACGGTCCAGCTTTTTTTCATCTTGAGGATAGATATTTTCAAATTGTCCACCCAAATGACGTTTATTACTGCCTAGTAACGGTTTTTTACTGGAACTTACCGTCAGTTCGAACGCAATAGTCTGGTTATCAGGAAGAACCAGACTGCAATAGCTTAAGCGGTCGCTCCGGATAATGTTGCCGCGGTTGCTATTGTAAATAACGCTTAAACCGCCTCTGGATATGTCGGTGACGTAGCCTTGGATGCTCACACCCGTATCTCGCGAGGTACCTTTAAATTCTATGGTGGTAGAGTTGGTCGGCATACGTTTGGTCAAGCGCCGCTGCGGATAGTAAATCTTTTCCGGCAGAGCGGCTTTAAGACAAATAGGATCCGCGGATTTATCAACACAAATGTTTTGCAGATTAAAGGTCAGCGGAATACCACCCAATACGGTTGATAATTTCAGTGTGCGTTGCGAAGCCAGCAATTGGTTACCCGAGGACGGTGTTAGCGGGCTAAAGCTGATAAAGTCAGGATCGACCTCAAGTATGTCTGTCAAAAATAAACTGTCTGAATTATTGAGCGTGATAGTGCAGCGCGGCGGCTCAATAATCAATTGTTGCAATAGCTGAAAGACTTTATTGGGGTTGGTGACAAAACTAGGATTTTCCCGTGCGATGTCAATATCGTCAGGCGTAAGCGATTCGTCTACCAGGTCTTTTTTGGCAAAAAATTTACGAATAACGTTCAGCATGATCAATCCAGGACCTTTAAAAAACAAGGCCAGATTATACCGAAATAAGTGTATGAGTAATGGAATCGCTACGCCTTGCGCCGTCAGGTCCGTAGGTGTTGGTGAATTCCGGTTTGCCTTTGAGGATATGTAAGGCACGCTTGCTGTGCCTGGATAATAGATCAATGCCGGCGCCATTTTGATCATTTAGTGTTCGGCATTGGGCGCAGAGGATCATTAATTGAGACCAGTTCTGCTTTGTTTGATTAACGTCGAGGCCAGTGATTGCCGCGCGTTGAAAGTATTCTTCAAGTCCCTGTTGAGTATTTGCAAGGGATTCGGTGCCGAGCACTTGGCTTAGTTGTGAGTTGAACTGCTCCAGTTCTGTCACCAATTTTTTTTTATTGGCGGCGATGGCGTCAATAACGCTGGGTTGTTGACCTGTTTTTAAGTTTTCGGCCTCTTGCTCAAGTTGCAGCTGCAGCTGCTGAGTTAATTCCAAGGCATTGGCGATTAATTTTTCTGCAATTGGGTAGGTTTTTTCTATTACGCTCATGTGCTGTCATCCTGAGGCTTTAGCCCTTCAAATTGGATTATTTTTTTGGCAATTTGCTCGGCATTAACTTTATAAGTGCCATCCGCCAACGCCTTTTTTATCGCCGCAACTTTCTCTGAATCGACCGGTGCTTGCGCTGAAGACGCTTCAAAGGTCTTTTTAATTTCTTGTGTTGCGGTGGTTAGGGCAACACTGTCAGTTTTTTCAGCGTTGTTATCCGCCGGTTTTTTAGTCGCATCAAGCTCGGCTTTAGGGGCCGTTTTGAGCGTGGTCAGATTGTTTACTCTGCCGGTAATTGAGTCGATAGCCATGTCGAATTCCTTGCAATATTTCTATGTAAAGCGGGTATCGGCAGACTAGCAAAAAACTTTAATACTTTGTTAATCAATCATTACTGATGTGTAGTTAATTCATAACGACAACTCGACC
>Ga0208630_100199_pt1 | contig 15353 bp, 11 predicted proteins | sample LakWasMet32_HOW6_2_FD_183874 | JGI IMG/M metagenome (GOLD analysis project Ga0208630, IMG submission 183874) | Freshwater sediment methanotrophic microbial communities from Lake Washington under simulated oxygen tension - Sediment Metagenome... | ecosystem: Environmental > Aquatic > Freshwater >... | reverse complement strand
ATTAGCAAAATACTGTACAAATGGGGCTTAGTCGCTTTTATTTCTTGTTGAAATTTATGAGGAAGAAAAAAGTAATTACTAATTAGAATAAGTGGAAGCCCGATTAATGACCAAAAAATCATGGTAGCTAGAGCGCCGCCATCACCCACTGATTTCTTAAGAAAAATCGTTCCTACTGAGAATAATACAATAGACAAAAAACGTGCTCGAACACCTTTGTCTGAAAGCAAGTTTATCAACCTGTTTGCTTGGTGCGCACGTACTGGCGGCATCAAGAAGAAGCTACCGACAATAATAATCAACACCCCTAAAAATCCCTGAACACTTGGTATCTCATTAAGAAATAGCATCGCCAGCAACATAGAGACGACCACTTTATATGCGTTTAATGGTCCAAACACTGAAAGGTCTGTTTTAGAGAGCGAAACCACCAAAAACATCCAACCAGCCACATCAAACAATGAGGCTATCGATACATTTACCCAGAAGCTGTAGGTTAAATGCTTGAGTTCAATCACACCTAGAAAAGGAGCTGCTAATAAGCTGAGGACACAATAGGTAGTTGCAACGATGTAAAACGGATGCAAGCCCTGATGTGATAGCTTTTTCTGATAGACATTGGACGCCAGAGAAAATATCAGGCGTCCACATACGTAAACGATTTCCACTTAAGTACGGTATTAACGCTACGGTATTGAAACTAAGGCTGGCTAACTACTACACCAAACTCAAGCTTTAATCACTGTAAGATTATTCATGTACGGTCTTAATACTTCTGGCACAGTGACGCTACCATCTGCATTCTGGTAATTTTCCAACACAGCAACCAGCGTACGACCTACTGCTAAACCAGAGCCATTTAAGGTATGAACCAACTCAGGCTTACCGCTTTCATTACGGAATCTAGCTTGCAAACGACGTGCTTGGAAAGCTTCACAATTAGAGATGGATGAAATTTCACGATACGTATTTTGCGCTGGCAGCCATACTTCTAAATCATAAGTCTTAGCGGCGCCAAAGCCCATATCACCCGTGCACAATGACACCACACGGTAAGGTAACCCTAAGGCTTTTAAGATATTTTCAGCATGCCCGACCATTTCCTCTAGCGCGTCATAGCTTGTTTCTGGATGAACGATTTGCACCATTTCAACTTTATCAAATTGGTGCTGGCGTATCATCCCTTTGGTATCGCGTCCATAAGAGCCAGCCTCAGAACGGAAACAAGGCGTATGTGCAGTGAGTTTAATCGGCAGGGATTCAAACGGCACAATTTCATCGCGCACCGTATTGGTTAGTGTGACCTCTGAGGTTGGGATTAGATACAACTTGCTGTCATTATGCGCTAAAGAGAACAGATCTTCTTCAAACTTCGGCAATTGACCTGTACCAGTCAAGGTTTCAGCATTCACGAGATATGGGGTATAACACTCTTCATAACCATGCTGTTCGGTTTGAGTGTCCAGCATGAACTGCGCAAGCGCACGATGCATTTTGGCAATCTGTCCACGCATTAACGTAAAGCGCGCACCTGATAATTTAGCCCCAGTATCAAAGTCTAAACCAAGTGGAGTACCAACGTCGGTGTGGTCTTTAATTTCAAAATCAAAAGAACGTGGTGCGCCTACTTTGCGTACTTCAACGTTATCTGCTTCTGACTTACCAACAGGGACGCTTAAATGTGGCAAGTTTGGCACATTCAACAACATGCTTTGTAGCTCGGCCTGCAACTCTGCCAAACGTGTTTCACCCGCTTTTAACTGCTCGCCCAAACCAGCCACTTCGGCCATGATGGCGCTAACATCCTCACCTTTAGACTTTGCAAAACCGATTTGCTTAGATGCATTATTGCGCTTTGCCTGCAAATCTTGCGTATTGGTTTGAACGGTTTTACGTTCCTGCTCTAACGCACTGAATTTAGCTGCATCAAACTCAAAACCACGCGCTTGTAATTGGCTTACTACGCCATCTAAATCATTTCTTAATGCTTGAATGTCTAACATTTGAATCCCTTATTTATGCTGTTGCATGCTGACTAAGGCCGCTATGTAAGAGGCTTTTGAATGATGATACTCAAAAGGCTTCACTTAAATAGTTGACTAAGATAACTGCCTTATCGCTGCTTATTTCTTTGCTTTTTTATCAAGCTCACGTAAATGCGCTAATTTTTCCGCTATTTTACCCTCAAGACCACGTGGTGTGGGAGAGTAAAACTGTTGCGGCTGTAAATCATCAGGAAAGTAACTCTCCCCAGCAGCATACGCATCTGGTTCATTGTGAGCGTAACGATACTCTTTACCGTAATCCAAGGCTTTCATCAGCTTAGTGGGCGCATTTCTTAAATGCAGTGGCACTGAGCGAGATTTATCCTGTGCAACAAAGGCTTTAGCTTGGTTATAAGCCATGTAAGCGGCATTACTTTTTGCGGCGACTGCCAAGTAAATGACTGCATTTGACAATGCCAACTCACCCTCTGGCGAACCAAGGCGTTCATAAATCTGACAAGCTTCTAGCGCCATGGTCTGTGCACGCGGATCTGCAATCCCTATATCTTCAACCGCCATTCGTACAATACGTCGCCCAAGGTAAAGTGGGTCTGCACCGCCATCAATCATACGTAAAAACCAATATAAAGCGGCATCTGGATTAGAGCCACGTACCGATTTATGCAATGCAGAAATTTGGTCGTAAAATGCTTCACCACCTTTATCAAACCGACGCAACTTACTTGCCATCGTGGTTTGCAAAAATGCTTCATCAATTTCCGAGATGCCTGCACCTTGTGCCGCGTTAAATAAACCTTCTGCAAAGTTGAGCAATCGCCTTGCATCACCATCAGCATAAGCCAACACTTGCTCACGCACTTCTGGTGCGATAGTTAACTCTGCCGCTACTAGCTGTTGTGCGCGGTCAAGCAATAATGATAACTCCGCTTCAGAAAGCGAGTTAAGCACAAACACCTGTGCTCGGCTCAGTAACGCACTATTGACCTCAAAAGATGGATTCTCAGTAGTGGCGCCAATAAAGGTTATCAGGCCACTTTCAACGAAAGGCAAAAATGCGTCTTGCTGACCTTTGTTAAAGCGATGCACTTCATCTACAAAAAGTATCGTCTTACGCCCATGCTGCTGCAAGGTTAGCTCTGCACGCTCTACAGCTTCGCGAATATCTTTAATGCCAGATAGCACTGCAGAAATTGGAATAAACTCAGCATCTGCAGTATTGGCAATCAACCGCGCCAAAGTGGTTTTACCCACCCCTGGCGGCCCCCACAAAATCATCGAGGGCAACTTGCCAGACTGAAACGCTAAACGTAAGGGCTTACCAATACCAAGCAGATGGGACTGCCCTACAACCTCATCTAGGGCTTTAGGACGTAGTCGCTCAGCTAATGGTGCCTCTGGTGTGTTGGGTGTAAATAAACTATTCAAAATAAATTGGTATCTTTCACCACGTATTACTCGCCCACCACATCAACACCTTTAGGCACTTTAAATAAAAATGACTTTTCATTGAGTGACGGATTGACCTCTACATTTGTAAAGACTATTTTTGTATGGTGTCCAAAGCTGTCTAGCAATGTCATTTCTTGAATTTGATTGTCTTTAAACCCTAACAATATTTTCTCAAAGCCAGACTCTTTATTTTTAGGTTGTGCGTTCACCCAATCTAAACCATCTTTATTATCTGTATTGGTCAGCGTAAAGCTCTCTTCAATCGCTTTTCCGCCCGCCAATAAAGCTGCAGGGCTAGAGCCAAGGGCTTTAGTCGTATCACGTACGGTGACCTGCGCTAGTTCGGTGTCATATAGCCACACCTGCTTACCATCGCTGATAATTTGCTGTTCATACGGTTTGTTGTAATCCCACCTGAATTTATTAGGTCGTTTAAGTTGCATAGTGCCATGTACTTCCTGCACTTTACGCCCTTGTCTATCGGTTACCGTTTGATGAAAATTTGCACGAACTGCCTGTGTTTTTTCATAGAACATCTTCACACTGTCCATACCATCTGCCTGTACAGTTTGCACCGCTAGCATAACAGGCAATACAAGCAGGCTTTTTATCAGCTTGGGGTACAAAGAAGTAAGGTTTTGGTTTTTTATCATTTTCATTAAATTCAAAGTGTCATTTCTTTTAAAAGTTAAGGCTAAGGCTCATGGTGCGGCGCTAATACTTCGCGATTACCATTGCTCTGCATGGCAGAAACTAAGCCAGCACGTTCCATATCTTCAATTAAACGTGCCGCACGGTTATAGCCAATACGCAGTTGGCGCTGTACAGAAGAAATACTGGCTCGGCGCGATTTAAGCACTATACCAACGGCTTCATCATAGAGCGGGTCAACCTCTGCGCCACTGTTACCAGAAGCGCCAGCGACAAAGTCACCACCACCCTCTTCGGCTTCATTCGTTAGAATGCCATCAATGTAATTCGGTTCACCTTGGGCTTTAAGATAATCAACCACTTTATGCACTTCTTGGTCAGATACAAAAGCACCATGAATACGTGTTGGGTAACCTGTGCCTGGTGGCATATATAGCATATCTCCTTGGCCCAGTAAGGCTTCTGCACCCATTTGATCAAGAATCGTGCGTGAATCAATTTTGCTAGACACTTGGAAAGAAATTCGCGTTGGCACGTTAGCTTTAATCAGGCCAGTAATCACATCGACTGATGGACGTTGTGTTGCCAACACCAAGTGAATGCCAGAAGCACGGGCTTTTTGTGCTAATCGTGCAATCAGTTCCTCAACTTTTTTACCTACGACCATCATCAAGTCAGCCAACTCATCAATCACGACAACAATTAACGGCATCTCTTCTAACGGCTCAGGTTCATCTGGCGTTAAACTAAATGGATGCGGAATTTTCTCACCAGCTTTATCTGCCTCTTTAACCTTTTGGTTATAGCCAGCAAGGTTACGCACACCAAGCATAGACATCAATTTGTAGCGCCGCTCCATCTCAGCCACACACCAATTTAAGGCATTCGCCGCCTGACGCATATCAGTCACAACAGGTGCTAATAGATGTGGAATACCTTCATAAACTGACAATTCCAGCATTTTAGGATCAATCAAAATCATACGTACTTGGCTGGCATCTGCTTTATAAAGCAAGCTTAAAATCAGCGCGTTAATGGCAACAGACTTACCAGAGCCCGTAGTACCTGCCACCAGTACATGCGGCATTTTAGCCAAATCAGCCACGGCAGGTTTACCGCCAATGTCTTTACCTAAAGAAATAGCCAATGGCGAATGTACATCGGCATACGCTTGACTACCCATGATTTCAGATAAATAGACAATCTGACGTTTAGGGTTAGGAATCTCCAAACCCATGCAAGTTTTGCCTGGAATCGTCTCTACCACACGCACGCTGACCACAGATAAAGCACGCGCTAAGTCTTTCACCAAATTAGTCACCTGGCTACCTTTAACGCCCGCAGCAGGCTCTAGCTCGTACCGAGTAATCACAGGCCCTGGCAAAGCGGTTAACACTTTCACTTCAATACCAAAGTCCATCAACTTACGTTCGATTAAACGCGAGGTGAAATCTAAGGTTTCAGCCGATGGTAATTCGACAGTACCAGATGGCTCATCCAGCAAGTGTATCGGTGGCAATGGCGTATCTGGATGTGTATCAAACAATGGCACTTGTTTTTCTTTTTGCACGCGAGCACTTTGTGCGATTTCAAGCACTGGTGTTTCAATTTGTACAGGCTCACGATCCACCACACGCTTACGTTCACTTTTTACGTATTCCATGCGTTCTTGCTCTACTGCTTTACCTGCTTTTCTATCTTGCCAATCTTGCCATTTGAGTTTGATGAACTCATAGCTAGCAATCAAAAATGCACCAAACTTCTCGGTGATCATGATCCAAGACCAACCAGTGAATAAACTAAACCCAACCACAAACAAGAGCAATAACAACATGCTAGAACCGGTATAGCCAAATAAGCTACGTAAGCCTGCGTCTACAGCAACCCCTAACATGCCGCCTGAACTATCAGGTAATAGTGCAGGTAATTTAACCAGATGCCCAGCTTCTAGTGCGCTTGATGCAACCAGCAACAAAGCAAAGCCAAAAAAATTAAATAGCAGGAATGGTTTTTCGCTCTGATCCACTGCTTCTAGCGCTAAATAGACAAACCACATGGCATAAAAAGCTAAGACAGCCCACCACCAAGCTGAAAAGCCAAACACATAGAGTAATAAGTCAGAAATCCAAGCCCCTACACTACCACCACTATTTTGGATGATGGCGCCATCTGGTGCGATATGCGACCAAGACGAGTCATTAGGATTGTAAGTAAAAAGAATGACAGTAATATACAGCCCGATGAGCACCAAACCCAACCACCAAGCTTCTTTAATGAGCGTATTAGCCAGGGCATTGGATTTAATTACTTCAGCTTCACGGCGAGCATTAACTGGTTTAGATTTTTTGAAAAACAAGATAAACCTTTAACGTATTTTGAATGTCAGATTTAATTATAGCAGTATCAAAGTCGCTGCGTAGGGATTAGAATATCATTCTCAATTTGAATCATAAAACGTTGTAAGACCTTGAACAAAGGTCACATCAGGAGTTCACTATGGATATTGGCATTAAAGAAGAAGATAGAAAAAATATTGCACAAGGCCTTTCACATCTTTTAGCAGATACTTATACCTTATATTTAAAAACACATTACTTTCATTGGAACGTCACTGGCCCAATGTTTAACACGCTACACTTAATGTTCGAGACGCAATATACTGAACTAGCACTCGCGGTAGATTTAGTAGCTGAGCGTATCCGTGCGCTTGATGTATACGCACCCGGTACCTATCGAGATTTTGCTAAACTAAGCTCTATTAAAGAATCTGATTCAGTGCCGAAAGCACAAGACATGATTGCTGAATTAGTCGCTGGTCACGAAGCCGTTTGTCGCACAGCACGCGCTGTGTTTCCTAGTGCAGATGCAGCATCGGACGAGGCAACTGCTGACTTACTCACGCAACGTTTACAAGTACATGAAAAAACCGCATGGATGTTACGTAGCTTGTTAGAAAAGTAACAAAGCATTTTCAGCACTTTTGGATACAATCCCAGCTAAGTAGCAGAATGTTAACTGTTTAGCTGGCCCGAAGTTTAAAAAGCACTTGGATTTTATGCTGTTTACTTGAAAAACAGACCGACACACCCAACGTATAAAACTCAATATTAATCAAGAAAGCAATACATTATGGCAACACGTCACGCCAAACTACTCATTTTAGGCTCAGGTCCTGCAGGTTATTCAGCTGCCGTTTACGCTGCACGCGCCAACCTTAAACCAGTGTTAATTACCGGCATTGCTCAAGGCGGCCAACTCATGACAACGACTGAGGTTGATAACTGGCCAGCTGATGCCGATGGCGTGCAAGGTCCAGAGCTGATGGAGCGTTTTCAAAAGCATGCAGAGCGTTTTAACACTGAAATGATTTTTGATCATATTCATACTACACACCTCAAAGAAAAACCAATTCGTTTAGTGGGTGATAGTGGCGAATACACTTGCGATGCGCTGATTATTGCGACTGGTGCCTCTGCAAAATACCTAGGCCTGCCAAGTGAAGAGGCATTCTCAGGTAAAGGTGTTTCTGCATGTGCAACCTGCGATGGGTTCTTTTACAGAAACCAAGAGGTCGCTGTGATTGGTGGTGGCAACACTGCAGTTGAAGAAGCTTTATACCTAGCGAATATTGCAAGCAAAGTAACACTAGTGCACCGCCGCGATAAATTCAAAGCAGAAGCCATTTTGGTCGATAAGCTGATGGCGCGCGTGGCTGAAGGTAAAATCGTACTAGAAACATTTGCTACGCTAGATGAAGTACTTGGTGACAACACTGGTGTGACTGGTATGCGCATTAAAAATGTGAATGACGGTAGCACTAAAGACATTGCATTACAGGGTGTATTCATTGCAATTGGCCATAAGCCAAATACTGATATCTTTGAAGGCCAACTCGAGATGGAGGGCGGCTACATTGTGACGCAAATGGGTCGTGCTGGTAACGCAACAGCCACTAGCGTGCCAGGCGTTTTTGCCGCAGGCGATGTGCAAGACCATATTTATCGCCAAGCAGTGACGAGTGCAGGCACAGGTTGCATGGCAGCACTAGATGCAGAGCGTTATTTAGATCACGCGAAATAAGTGATTATTTGAAATAAGTATGATGAGGGCGGCAACCTTACCGCCCTCATTGACTCAATAGAGCTATCAACATTGTGGAAGACGCAAACGACAACGAAGTTGAACTGTTTTTAGAAGCAGTTAAAGATGCGCGACCACTCAAACCAAAACGCGTTCACCACGCACCACTCCGCCCGAAACCAATCCCAAAACAATTCATTCGCGATGAGCAACAGGCACTGGCTGACTCGTTAAGTGACTACTACATCCCAGCGCATGATTTAGAAACTGGTGAAGAATTACTTTACCTACGTGATGGCCATGCTCCTGACATTTTAAGCAAGTTAAGACGCGGCCATTGGGTGATACAAGCGGCCATTGACCTGCACGGCTTAATCAGTGACGAAGCAAGGCTTTACGTTGCCACTTTTTTAAACGACTGCAAAAAACGTGGCATCCGCTGTGTACGTATTGTGCACGGCAAAGGCTTAGGCTCACGGAACCGCGAGCCCGTGCTTAAACATAAATTACGTGGCTGGCTAATGCAGCGCGATGAAGTGATTGCCTATGCAGAAGCACGCAGACAAGATGGCGGCAGTGGCGCAGTAATCGTGCTGTTAAAAGCCTAAAATAATGACAAATCAAACCGTATTACAAATACTGAAAACAGTTTAAATACACCAAATATTATTCAGACTGCGCGCCAACCAAGAGGCAATGAGCTACCTCTTGATTTCAACCTAAAGCCAACCTCTATCTTGGCATGTAAAAAATAGACTTTTGGGTGACTCGCTCTTTACTACCTAATGCTTCAATTTCAAACATAATAGGATGTGTGCCGCTTCGTACCGCGCCGTCGGGTAATTGTAAGCTCACTGCCACCAATCGCTCATTGGCAGGGTCTACCGTGAATTGATTTTTTGATGCCATTGCCAGGCCTTCTAAACCACTCACAGTGACATGATAGGATTCAGCCACTTCCGTAACATTAGTGATTTGTAATTGATAGACGTTCTCTATCTTACCGCCAGCAACCAACCTAGACATTACGCCACGGTCGCGGTTCACATCTACCTTAAACGCTGGTCGGATGGCTAATGATGCAACCAAACCAGCCGAAAGAAGCAACAATAGCGCACTATAGATAAGCACTCTTGGACGTAGTATCTTTTGTATGACTTGATGTTTTGCCCAATGCTGAGCAAGGCCGTTCTGAGTAGTAAAACGAATCAGACCGCGCGGATAGTTCATCTTATCCATAATACTGTTACATGCATCTACACATAGCCCGCAACTAATGCACTCATATTGCAAACCATTACGGATATCGATACCTACTGGGCATACTTGCACGCAAAAGTTGCAATCAATACAGTCACCCAAACCTTCTTGTTTTGCATCTACTTTTCTAGAGCGGCCACTACGTGGCTCCCCACGCTCCTGATCATAAGTGACAATTAGCGTGTCATTATCAAACATCGCACTCTGAAAACGTGCGTATGGACACATATGCTTACATACCTGCTCACGCAAAAAACCTGCGTTACCATAAGTCGCTAAGCCATAAAAGAAAATCCAGAATGTTTCCCAAGGGCTTAAACGAATCTGAATAATGCTATCGAACAAATCTCGGATGGGTGAAAAATAACCCAAAAACGTAAACCCAGTCACCATTGAGAAACTGATCCAAGCAAAATGTTTTATGGACTTTATGTAAAGTTTTTTAAAGCCAAACTTCATACCATCCAAACGTATACGAGCAGCTCTATCCCCTTCAATTTTACGTTCCATCCATAAGAATATCTCCGTATACACGGACTGAGGACAAGAGAATCCACACCAAAGCCTGCCTGCAACCGCTGTAAATAAGAATAAAGCTAATGCAGAAATAATTAAGATGACGACTAAGTAAATCAAGTCTTGCGGGTATAAGACCAAGCCAAAAATGTAAAAACGATGCGTACTAATGTCTAACAACATCGCCTGCCGTTCACCCCACTGCAACCATGGCACACCATAAAACACAATTTGTGTAATCCAAATCATCACCCAGCGCCAGTTCTTGAAGAACCCAAAAGTATTGCGTGGGTATATCTTAGATTGCGCTTCATACATCGGCATAAACCCACCTTTTGCAGGGTCACTGACAATGGGGATTATTTTTTTAGATGTGGTTTTAGCATCTGTCATTTGAGGTCCTTACTTACAATTAAATGACTCACGTTTAAATTATCAAGAGTTATTTTCAAGGTTACTTGGTAATAACTGCTTAATTTCGCTAACTTAACTTCTGAATCGGTTGACGGTATGATTTTTGATAGGTATCGGTAAATGTGCTTAAAGCTTCTAATGCCAATTGAGCATTGTGTCCTTGCTTCACCAGAAAGCTATCAAAACCGCACCTGGCCAAGTAGTAGACAGTATCAATCATCACATCACCCACAGCTCTTAACTCGCCAGTCCATCCATAGACATTTCTTAGTAACTGCGCCAATGAATATCCACGTCCATCTGTATAAGTAGGGAAATCTATCGCAATAAACGCAATATTTGCTTGGCATAATTTTTTTATCTGCTGATTAGAATCATCATCAAATTCAGCATCTGATGGGATTAATATAGCGATAGGAAATTGACGATTAGACAATGACAACTGATGCTCAAACCAAGTATCTAATGTCACCATCCAGTTTGACTCATCAGGCGGAACCGACCATGCTTTTTCATGTGCAACGCCAAAGCATTGCACATGATTCACCTCAAGTTGGCCACCACGTATTAGGTTCATGTTATGTTCAGACATTAGATTCCCTCACTAAGTTTGAATACTTCGAAAGTAAAGGGTCCACATAGACATCTTTTTTGAAAGGTTCAATACCAACTCGATCAACCACATCGATAAATCGCTCAGCTTCACTTTCCCTTAGCGTTAAATATGTTTGAATTAAACGTGAAATCACATCGGGCACTTGCTCACGAGCAAATGAAGGTCCAATCACCCGACCAATTGCCGCACTTGCGCCACATTTTGAACGTTCATCGTTGTCTTGACTGGATTTTTTGTCTAAATGGAGTGCACCAGATTGCCTGCCGCCGATGGTGATTTGGTACCACTCCTCACCTGCTTTATCCACCCCCAAAATTCCGATATGACCAACATGATGATGCCCACATGAGTTCATGCATCCTGATAAATTAAGATCAAGCTCACCAATTTCGTGCACGTAATCTAAATCATCAAACCGTTCTTGAATCGCAGTTGCGACTGGAATAGAAACGGCATTCGCCAAACTGCAATAATCACCGCCTGGGCAAGCGATAATATTGGTAATTAGCCCAATATTTGGCGTTGCAAGATTAAGCACATTGAGCTCTTGCCATAAAGCATAAAGCGCCTCTGTTTTCACATCTGGCAGAATAATATTTTGCTCGTGAGACACACGTAACTCGCCAAACCCATAGCTATCAGCCATTTCAGCAAGCACCTCCATCTGGTCAGCCGTCATATCGCCAGGCGGAGAACCCGTTGCCTTCAGTGAAACTGTCACTGCAGAGTATCCTGAAACTTTATGCTGATGAACATTAGTGCGAAACCATCTTGCAAACGCAGTATTAGTTGTCAAATCATGTGCCATGACTGCGTTATCATTTTCACTCACCGTTTCATAGGTAGGCCATGAAAACTTATTGGCAATACTACTTACAAACTCTTCAGTCACCGTGTCAGCACCACCCTTAATCAGCGCCCACTGCTCATTAACTTGTTGCGCGAACACTTCTGGCGTAAGGTCTTTTACAAGAATTTTAATTCGTGCTTTATATTTGTTATCTCGTCTGCCATGAAGGTTGTACACACGTAGTGTCGCCTGCAAATAAGTTAACAAATCATGCCAAGCAACAAATGGATTGATGAGCTTGCCTATGATAGGCGTTCTACCCAAGCCACCTCCCACAAAGCACATAAAGCCAAAAACACCATCCTGCTCAATTGCTTGCAATCCTATGTCATGCACACCAATCGCGGCTCTATCTACTTCTGCACCACTCACTGCAATTTTGAATTTACGTGGTAAGAACGCAAATTCAGGATGCAGCATTGACCATTGCCGAATGATTTCACACCAAATAAGGGGGTTGATGATTTCATCATGCGCAACACCCGCAAAATGATCTGTTGTCGTATTGCGAATACAATTACCACTGGTTTGAATCGCATGCATCTGCACAGTTGCAAGCTTAGCCAAGATTTCTGGCACATCTTCTAGCCTAGGCCAATTGAACTGAATATTTTGTCTGGTAGTTAAGTGGGCATAACCTCTATCCCAACGTCGAGCAACATACGCCAAAGTACGTAGTTGCTTTGAGGTTAGCATGCCGTAGGGAATCGCGACGCGTAGCATTGGCGCATGTCGTTGAATATACAAACCATTTTGCAAACGCAAAATCCGGAACTCATCTTCAGTAAGCTGGCCATTTAGGAATCGTTGTGTCTGTCCTCTAAACTGGGCAACACGCTGCTCGACCAACTTCTGATCTATTTCATCATAGATATACATTTAATCACCTTAAAAATTTAGCGTTGATAAATCGCCAAATGATTATTTTTAACAGTGACTAAAGCTTAAGGTTTGGTAACAATTAATAACAGAGACAGATGCAGAGAAAAAAAGCATAACAGATAATCTGTGACGCTATGACGATGACGAGTTCATCAACCCAAAGACTAAAGTACCTAACGTAGACAATGCCGCCTCAATTCGCGCATCCCAAATATGCCCATAGTTCAACCTAATGTAATGAGTAAAATGCTTTTGAGCAGAAAATATGAGGCCTGGTGCAATGCTAATGCCATTATTAAGTGCAAGCTTATGCAGCTCAAGTGCATTAATCTCATCTGGCAACTTGACCCATAAGAAATAACCACCCTGCGGTAAAGTTAAGCAAGTCCCTTCAGGGAAGTAACGCTCAATCGCTTCTACAAACTTGATTTGATTCACTAATAAGGTATGGCGTAAATTACGCAAATGCTTGTCATACCCACCTTTTTGCAGATACTTGGCAATTGCCACCTGTGCTGGCACAGATGCAGAGATGGTTGTGGTTAATTTAAGACGCGCGACCGCTTTTGTATACCTACCAGGAACAACCCAACCAACGCGATAGCCAGGCGCAAGGCATTTAGAAAATGACGAGCAATGCATCACCAAGCCTTCTGTATCAAACGCTTTGGCTGGTATTGGACGTTTCTCACCAAAATATAGCTCGCTATATACGTCATCCTCAATCAAAGGAATTTGGTATTGCGTGATAAGCGCCACCAATGCTTGCTTTTTCTCATCAGAGAGCAAACTTCCCAACGGATTCTGAAAATTAGTCATCAACCAGCAGGCTTTAGGTTGATGCTGCTGAATAGCACGCTCCATGGCGGCTAAATCAATCCCATCCTTGGGATGGCTGGGGATTGCTACAGCACGCAAACCAATTCGCTCTATCGATTGCAATGCGGCATAAAAAGTTGGGGATTCGATTAGAACCGTATCACCAGGACGCGTCACTGCCATCAAACATAGATTCAATGCTTCTAGTGCACCATTAGTCACCACAATATCGTCAGTAGTCACATGCAGACCATCTATCATGTAGCGCAATGCTATCTGACGCCTAAGATTAATATCACCAGCACTTAAATTATCTACACTTGCCCAAGGATCCATCACCTGAACACTTGACGCCATGGTTTTGGCCAAACTAGCCCTCGGAAATAATAACGGGCTTGGAAATGCTGACCCTAAAGGGATAACGGTTTTAAGCCGAATGGATTCCAGTACTTCAAATACTAGTTCGCTGACATCGACTTGTGTTGATTCTAGTTGATTCAGAATAGCTGGCGCTGGCGAAGATGGGATATTCATAGTGCCGCTTGTGACAAAATATCCAGAGCGATCGCGTGCAGTAATCAATCCTCGTGCTTCTAAAAGATAATAAGCCTCTAGTACAGTAGCAGCACTCACGTTGCGACTTGCACTTGCCTGCCGCACAGAAGGAAGCTTATCTCCACGGCAAAGCACACCCTCCTGAATCGATTGAGCAATAGAGTTAGCAAGTAGCTCGTAAAGTTTCATAGCTTCCTAGTGATAAAATCAAGATAACCAATCTTATCTTAACTAAATAAATATACTAGTTTAATGCCCCATTAATTGTTCAACAGCTTCAGGTTTATCATGTACAGCAAATCGATCAACCATGGTGGCACTCGCTTCATTCAAGCCAATCACTTCAACCTGAATATTTTCTCGCCTAAACTTAATCACCACTTTATCTAGCGCACTGACGGCTGTGACATCCCAAAAATGTGCACGACTCACGTCAATACGTACTTTCTCAATCAGCTCTTTATAGTCAAATGCATTAATAAATCGGTCTGCTGAAGCAAAAAACACCTGCCCAGTGATTTTATAGCTACGTAAGTGGCCTTGGTCTTCTAGTACTGATCCAATATGTAAAACTTTTGAAATATTGTTAGCAAAAAAGAAACCTGAGAGTAAAACACCAACTAATACACCTTGCGCCAAATCGTGCGTTACTACAACAACAGCCACCGTGGCCAACATCACCACACTAAAGCTTTTTGGATTTGAACGTAAATCTCTCACTGAAGCCCAGTTGAAAGTACCAATAGACACCATAATCATCACAGCAACCAATGCCGCCATTGGAATCCTTGCCACCCAATCTCCCGCAAACACCACCATTAATAACAATAAAACACCAGCAGCTAAAGTAGAAAGTCGCCCGCGACCACCAGATTTTACATTAATCACAGACTGGCCAATCATAGCGCAACCTGCCATCCCACCAAGAAACCCAGTAGCAATATTAGCAACACCTTGCCCAATACACTCACGGTTTTTATTACTTGAAGTATCAGTTAAATCATCCACAATTGAAGCAGTCATTAAAGACTCAAGCAAACCAACCACTGCCAATGTTGCAGAGTAAGGCAAAATAATCCGCAATGTTTCCCAATTCAATGGGATATCTGGAATTAAGAATATTGGTAAGCTATCTGGCAGCTGACCCATGTCACCCACGGTACGAATATCTAAACCCATCATCAATGAAATTGTCGTCAACACAACAATAGTGACCAATGGTGATGGTATTGCTTTAGTGATAAATGGAAACAAG
>Ga0208630_100198_pt1 | contig 15380 bp, 12 predicted proteins | sample LakWasMet32_HOW6_2_FD_183874 | JGI IMG/M metagenome (GOLD analysis project Ga0208630, IMG submission 183874) | Freshwater sediment methanotrophic microbial communities from Lake Washington under simulated oxygen tension - Sediment Metagenome... | ecosystem: Environmental > Aquatic > Freshwater >... | reverse complement strand
AGATGATGGCGAAAGACCTTCGCCTCTTTATTTCCGCAAGCTGTGCGGCTTCCAGGTAATCTGTCATGTGTGTTTGTGTGCTCGATTAGTTACGCAATTAAAAAGTTACCCAGAAATCACTAAAACGCCGGGAAACGAAATCAGCCCGCTATTATATCGAGTAGTTCTACTATCAACACGCTTTGACTTGGAAAGTTAAGGAATAACAGGGTTTTGCGCAGCTAAGCTATGTGTTCGGCAATGTATTTCATCGGTTTCATCCCCGCGGGTGCGGGGAACGCAACTGCAACCCTTTTTCATAAACCCGCAGTAACGGTTCATCCCCGCGGGTGCGGGGAACGCTTTACTGTTAAAAATACGCGCCAAAGGTCATTCGGTTCATCCCCGCGGGTGCGGGGAACGCGAAAACTTTCGTGTCGTTGACCATCCATTTTGGGGTTCATCCCCGCGGGTGCGGGGAACGCGGGTCGGTGGCAAGCGCCGCCTGGCTAAACGCCGGTTCATCCCCGCGGGTGCGGGGAACGCGATATTGTTTAATTTAGCCATGTGTAAATCCCCGGTTCATCCCCGCGGGTGCGGGGAACGCTTGTTGATGATGTATTCGGGTCAGTAACAACGCGGTTCATCCCCGCGGGTGCGGGGAACGCTTGCAATACCTATGTCAGTGTTGCCGTTATCGCGGTTCATCCCCGCGGGTGCGGGGAACGCCGTCCTTCTCGTTAACTGGCGATCAAACCAGCAGGTTCATCCCCGCGGGTGCGGGGAACGCATTAATTGAACAGCGGGTAGAGCTTTAATGAACGGTTCATCCCCGCGGGTGCGGGGAACGCTCGAAGATAAAAACAATCACGTCATTGACGCGCGGTTCATCCCCGCGGGTGCGGGGAACGCGCATTTATCGTCGAAGAGTGGAAGAAAGACGACGGTTCATCCCCGCGGGTGCGGGGAACGCACCGTTAACCGCCTGGCCGGGGTTGATATTTCCGGTTCATCCCCGCGGGTGCGGGGAACGCCCTTGCTGGACTGATGCAAACAGGAGCCATGCCGGTTCATCCCCGCGGGTGCGGGGAACGCTTTTCAAGATGTTCGTTAACAACTCGATATTGCGGTTCATCCCCGCGGGTGCGGGGAACGCTTTTGTTTTTCTGTTTCCAGTAAACCAGTGACCGGTTCATCCCCGCGGGTGCGGGGAACGCATTAATTGAACAGCGGGTAGAGATTTAATGAACGGTTCATCCCCGCGGGTGCGGGGAACGCGCTTTTATTGTCGAAGAATGGAAGAAAGACGACGGTTCATCCCCGCGGGTGCGGGGAACGCGTAAGGGTAGGCCCAACAAAGCCACTAAAGAGCGGTTCATCCCCGCGGGTGCGGGGAACGCTCATCTGCAAAAACACGGCTACCCAAAAATAACGGTTCATCCCCGCGGGTGCGGGGAACGCTTTATTGCCGCTGCTAGTCCGTCACAATCCTGCGGTTCATCCCCGCGGGTGCGGGGAACGCTAAAATTCGGAAGGTCGTTGACAAGTCCGCAACGGTTCATCCCCGCGGGTGCGGGGAACGCATTAACTTGGGACAAGTTGCGCAAGTCATTGACGGTTCATCCCCGCGGGTGCGGGGAACGCGCTTTTGTCTAGCATAATATCGCTTGTTTCTAGCGGTTCATCCCCGCGGGTGCGGGGAACGCATTTATTAATTACCGGCCACATAAATAAGGTGCGGTTCATCCCCGCGGGTGCGGGGAACGCCCCGGAAGGTGCGCGGTACGGCGCTTTGAAGCCGGTTCATCCCCGCGGGTGCGGGGAACGCATATGCCGCCAAACAGGGCGCGTCTTTTAAAACGGTTCATCCCCGCGGGTGCGGGGAACGCATTTATTAAAGTGGCGCTGTAGTTTTTAATTACGGTTCATCCCCGCGGGTGCGGGGAACGCAAAATCTATTGAGATAATCGGAATCAAAAACGCGGTTCATCCCCGCGGGTGCGGGGAACGCTAATGGTCATTATTTTACGCTCTCATTAAAGGCGGTTCATCCCCGCGGGTGCGGGGAACGCGGATATTTTACCGGGGGAAATTTTAACAATACCGGTTCATCCCCGCGGGTGCGGGGAACGCTCTATCGTCTGCCCAACCTGCGAGTTTGAGTGCGGTTCATCCCCGCGGGTGCGGGGAACGCCCAAAGTTTTGGTTTTTAAAATAATCAATCATCGGTTCATCCCCGCGGGTGCGGGGAACGCTGCCTGTGGCTATCTCCTTTGATTCTGGCAATCGGTTCATCCCCGCGGGTGCGGGGAACGCATCGCCGCGACGGCTGAAAATACCGGTATTAGCGGTTCATCCCCGCGGGTGCGGGGAACGCTTCTTTGGCTTGGTCATGACGATCAGATACGCCGGTTCATCCCCGCGGGTGCGGGGAACGCGTATGAAACTTTCTGAGTGGGTTACTGCTATCCGGTTCATCCCCGCGGGTGCGGGGAACGCTAAAACAAGCCAGCGCCCAAACTGAGGAAGGCCGGTTCATCCCCGCGGGTGCGGGGAACGCGATTCCAGTGGGCTGTTGTGGTACATCAACGGCGGTTCATCCCCGCGGGTGCGGGGAACGCCTTGTATGTGGCGGGGAATGCTGAATAGCGATCGGTTCATCCCCGCGGGTGCGGGGAACGCCAGCATGAAACAGGTAGCCATTAATAAATTTTCGGTTCATCCCCGCGGGTGCGGGGAACGCTTATGCCTGAAATTTAATACTGGTAATAATTGCGGTTCATCCCCGCGGGTGCGGGGAACGCTTTGCCAGAGTGCCTAGCAATCATTTGTTCGGCGGTTCATCCCCGCGGGTGCGGGGAACGCCATAAAACCGCTATTTATTGCGACACGGATAGCGGTTCATCCCCGCGGGTGCGGGGAACGCTTTATGGTAACGGTTTTATTTAAATGTCCTAACGGTTCATCCCCGCGGGTGCGGGGAACGCGTCTAGTAAATCCTCTATAGTGTCGGCACTATCGGTTCATCCCCGCGGGTGCGGGGAACGCTGTATTGCGCCTGCGGCAAAAGAATCGCAGCGCGGTTCATCCCCGCGGGTGCGGGGAACGCCCCATCCATCACCCGATCCAGCATCTGACCAACGGTTCATCCCCGCGGGTGCGGGGAACGCTTCGGTAATGGTTTTACTTTTTAACAGTAAATCGGTTCATCCCCGCGGGTGCGGGGAACGCGCCCTCAGCTCGATGATGGTTGATCGATCTAGCGGTTCATCCCCGCGGGTGCGGGGAACGCGTGTTTTGTGCTGGTGTTGCTCATGGTGAGGACGGTTCATCCCCGCGGGTGCGGGGAACGCAGTAACCGTCCAGTCCTTATTTGTCGGCAACAACGGTTCATCCCCGCGGGTGCGGGGAACGCTGGTATAATGATTTTACACCAAACATGCAGGACGGTTCATCCCCGCGGGTGCGGGGAACGCTGTGTTGATGCTTGTACCATCAGTGCCAACGGCGGTTCATCCCCGCGGGTGCGGGGAACGCACAACTGGCAAACAAGCGTCGCGACATGGGGCCGGTTCATCCCCGCGGGTGCGGGGAACGCCGCCTTCCACTTTCCAGCATGCCGACTAAATTACGGTTCATCCCCGCGGGTGCGGGGAACGCATAATCTGCAACCTGATTAGATAAAAAATCTCCGGTTCATCCCCGCGGGTGCGGGGAACGCTAAAACCGCTAACCCTAACAACCAATTCCCTACGGTTCATCCCCGCGGGTGCGGGGAACGCACTTATCGTAACTTATTGTTAGATAAGAAGAAATAGAGCCTCTAAAAATCTACCGATTTTTTACGGTGTTTTCCGTGTTGTTAAAGAGCTGGTTTTTTGTCGTCTTCGACGGGAAAAAACGACACTAATTTCAGGCCGTCTAGCTCAACCGGCAGGCGCCGATTTTTGCCTAAGGTCATAAAATCGAAGCCGGATTCGGTGTTGGTCGACCAGGCCATGACGGCGTTGCCGTCTTCTATTCCCTTTTCAATATGCGACCAAATCATGTCGCGGACTTTGATAGACAGGTCGCCGACGTAAACACCGGCGCGAATTTCGATCAACCAAACTGCTAAGCGCCCGCGTAGCCTGGGCGGGGCATTTTCAAGTACGATGACCAACATCGCCGATGCTCTCTGGGTTAGGAATGGCTGGAGCGATATTTTCTTCGGTTGGTTTGGGGACTTCCAACTCACCGGCGGCCAGCACTTCTTCAATGGTAGGGATGATTTTTCTGAGGATTTTGCTTTGCCGAAAGATGTCTCGGCACATCAATCGCACTTCTCGCTCCGGGTCATAATAATTCTTTGCGGCAATTTTGAAGGCATGAGGGATGATGTCATCGAATTTGAACAAGTCGGCAATGTCGTAAACAAATGACAGCGGTTTGCCGGTATGGATAAAGCCAATGGCGGGCGCATAACCGGCTGCCAACACCGCCGCTTCAGTGATGCCGTACAAACAACTGGTGGCCGAGCTAATACAACGGTTGGCGGCATCGCTGTTATCCCATTGGGTATGATCGTAGTTGCGGCCGTTCCACTCGACGCCCGCTTGCTTGGCGAGCAGTTGATAGGTTTTTTTGACTCTAGCGCCTTCGATGCCGCGCAGTTGTTCGACACTGCGACGTTCCGGCGGTTTTTCGCCAAAGCGGATTTCGTACATTTTGCGGACGACTTTTAATCTTGCCGCATCGTCCAACGCCAGTTTGGCCTGATAAAGTAATCGGTCGGAACGCGCCCCACCCGGTTGACCAGCGGCATACAGCCGAACACCGGCTTCACCGACCCAGACTAATAATGTCCCTGCCCTGGCCGCCAGCGCGGCCGCATGATGGGAGACTCGAGTACCCGGCTCCAACATGATACAGGCGATGCTGCCGACTGGAATGTGGGTGCGAATGCCGGTTTCGTCGACAACGACAAATGCGCCGTCTTTAACATCGATCTGGCCTTTTTGAACAAAAACGAGCGATACGCGTTCTTTCATGGCAATGGGTTTGAGGGGTGGTAGCATGAAGACATCCGGAAGCAATAGGTTTTGAAAGTAAAAAGTGAGGGTTCTACATTATTCGACCGATCAAGTGTTTAAAAACCAGGCTGAACAAGCCGTTGCGCCAATAAAGACTGAATGTCACGACGACCATCCAAAACAGCATGGACGATAACTTTATCCGGTAAAGGTTCGTAAATAATACGATAAGGTTTGATGATGATTTGCCGGTATTGGCGGATACCCAAAGCCAATAATTCTTTGGGAACACTGCCGCGATCAGTTAATTCGGCCAGATTATTTATAGCAATCTCCAAGCCGGAAATAATTTTTTCTGCAACTTTGTCGTCTACTTCCATCAAGTAATAATCATTGATGTCCAGCAAATCCAGCAGTGCCGGTTCAGAAATGCGTACCGGCAATGTCATTTAAGCCCTCGGCGTTGCCGCAGCTGTCGGAACGCATCGTCAACGGTAACGCTTCTGCCTTCACTAACTGCTTGCTGGCTGTGTGCCAGCATTTTCAATAACGCCAACGTTTCCTGAGTCTGCTCATAATCGGCCACCGACTGTATCACCATGGCCGCTTCACCGTTTTGCGTAATCACCATCGGCTGATGATTTTGTTTTAAACCTTCAATTACCTGAGCAGCATGGGCTTTAAGATAACTGATGGGCTTGGTGTTTTCGGAAAGTTTCATACTATTGCCTCAAATTTATCGAACTTAATTCGGACTGAATTAGGATTGATTATACGCGTCGGATCATCAGCAATCCACAACCAAAAGCTTTTGAGCGACCTATACCTTGAAACAATGCCTGCTCGAAGGATGCCATATCGGTTATTTGCAGTTCGCCGGAAAAATCGACTGAACTAAACCCGACTTTATCGCCTTTTTTATTCGCTTTTTGGGGTAAGCCGTGCCACAGGTAAGCGCTGTTTTGCAGTTTGGTTAAACCGTCATCGCCAACAATCAACTTAAACCCCAATCGCTCGCCTTGTTTTTTCAACCAGTTTTCAAGGGCTACATCAATATGGGCTTTGATGCCCCATTCCAGTTTGTCGGGCAAACTCGATATTTGCTGTAAGCGCTCGGCATAGCGTGGATCGTTAGCCAAAACTTCGGTAAGCCGCTGCTTTAAAGATTCACCACCGTTCGACAACAACAGTTTTTTGTATTCGCCTTTATCCGGTTTGGCGGATAGCAAGGATTCAAGCCCACAGGTTTTAATTAACGACAACAAAAACTGTAACTGCGCATCCATCACCACATCATGCTTTTTGCCTTGCCGGGAAATCACCGGGTTGACTCGACAGTCAAATTGCAAGCGCTGGCCGATTTCAAGTTGTGGGCGATAGTCTTTGCTTTCCACTTTAAACAATGAATTTTCATCTGCAACCGGTTTAATCTGCGAAACCAAATAATAAATCGGCTCGCCACGTACCGATGGCGACGGGCCTAATTGCTCGCGGGCAATTTCTTCACGATAAAAAAAGGTTCTTTTTTCTTGTCCGGGAAACAAACGCCATAACAAACGATGTACCCCGTAATTGTCGTTCTTGAATATACCTGCTAATTCCGATAACTCGTTTATGCCGGAATGAATCCGTACTCTGGAAAAATACATCAAACACCTTCCTGATATAGATAATGTTCCTGACGCGGCGCAAACTGCCAACGTTTTCGAGACAACGGTTGATCGTGACGGACACGAGTTTGCATACGATTTAAATCCAAGGTATCGGAAAAATCATCGGCCGTACCTTCCCAGTAATAATGGCGATCTTTGGAAATACCTAACCAATAACTATCCCTCTCCGCCGGTTGGCTTTCATCTAACTTGTTCGTCGGCAACAACGGTTGATGACGATAGGTTTTGAATCCAGCCAAAATATTGGCCTGATCGGTCAGCAATTGCGGGCTTAACGGCGCAGCCAACGGACAGGATTTGCGCCCTAAATACAGATGAAAGACCGGTTTCAACAGTTTCTCCTGGACTTCAACCAAGCTGAATGGGGCATTGTCCAAGGCACGAACAGCAACTAAAGCCAAGGCATCGCTACGATATTCTCGGCTGGATAAAATCGTACCTAAACGCTCCTTACCCAAAATGAGTTCATCGCGTCGGGTACGATAACTAAATTTGCCTACCGAGTCCGGCACTTGAGTGGTGTGGTAATCGCGCAGCAAATGCCCCGCAGTAAATAATTCCACCGCTAACGCGTAACCTTGCTGCAATTGCTGCTGTTTTTCTTCATCGTTCCTTTCTATTCCCATTGCCGCCCCCAAAAGCCCTAGCACAGCGGATTTGCTAGGATAATTTGCAGAATGGCGACTTTCGCCAACGGCAATTTCTCCCCAGCTTGCCATCGGCCCGTAAAGCCGGAATACCAGAATGTCCATAATCAGCCCCTTTATTAGCCGACAAAGTTGAGCAATTCGCTTAACGTACCTTGTAATTGGGGCACATTGAGTTCGTAACGGCTATCTGCACAAGCGCCGTAGACTTTGTCGAAACTGTCTTTTTGTTGAATCAGGCCGTTAATGGAGTCGGTAATAAAGTCTTCATTTTCGCGGTGGTTGATCGGTTTTAGGAAGGCAACTGACAACGAGCGCGGTTGCTGATCGCCTTGCTCCGCCAACACATAAGAGGCATAAGCACGGGAAGCAAAGCTGTTTTGCTTACCTTCAGGAGCCACTTTAACCGCCGCTTCGGTTAAAGCCCGAATGGCTTTGTTCGCCAATTCTTCATTACCGTCCAGGTTTTTAATCAGCAATTCACGGTTAATGCAAATGTAGGAATAGAACAAACCGGCAGCAAAGCGGGTTTCACCGATGTGGGCTGCGCCCATGTCTTCAAGGCCATTATTAAGATCATCAACAGCCGTAAAGTAATCATCTTCGATCACCACCGGGTGAACGCTGATGGCATGTGCAACTTGGCAGGCGGCTTCGATATTGAAAGCCGGGCTGGAGGCTAACATACGGCCGAACATAGCTATGTCCACTGAACTTTTACCTTCAGTTAATACTTTACCGGCCAAGTATTTTGTAATCGCGACATTTGCCTTTTTAATATCGTCACTCTTTTTCTTTTGATCTCTTTTTTCAATTAGATCGACCAGTTCATTTGTAAATTCGGTTTGTTTATTTTCAACTAACAATCGAACTATTTCGTTAACAATATTTTCAAATCCCTTAGCTTCAATATCCGATATTTGAGTCAATTGGCTCAATTTATTCTCATCATTCTCCATCGCCCCAAACGCTCGACAAAGGTCTTTTGACCATTGTTCAGCAGCAACTTCTTCAATGTTCTGCTTAAGCAAATACGGTTTTACCCATTCCATTGAAAATGATTTTGAACGCGTACCAGTGTTCGCGGGAATGTTTGTTTCAAACAAATTTACCTTTTCCCCACCGGATACAACTTTTTCAAAAATCTCTGATGTTCTCCAAGTTCTTTTCAGACACTGCGAAGAAACCCGTAATCGGTCGTAGCCACCCATTTTGGCGGTTTTAGGGCTGCCTTGATCGTCTCGGTTCAAATTGGCAGGCGGGTAAGCGGTTAATAGGTGCAATTGAATAAAACGGCTCATGTAATCTCTCCTTAGTCAGAATTTTTAGGTAATGCGGTGAAATAGTCGGTCGCCCAGCGGACAGCCAAACGTTTGGCTGGATTGCGCCCTATGGGTTGGTTAAATTCTTGGTGCCAATGAATTATGTCATTGGCTAACGAGGCAATATTGACGTTACCGTCCAGCAAATGAATGGCCCGGATAATCCGGCGATAAAAATCGTCATTAGTCGGACTTTTTTGTAATTGCTGGAAGCGCAATTCGCTCATTGGGGCTTTGCTTTTGCCTTCGGCTGGCGTTGCCAGTTGTTCGGCAAAGCTGGCCATTTTCTTCGACGCCTCGGCGTTCTTGCCGCCTTGTATCTTGCTTGGCATTTGCTTGTCGTTCTTTACATGCGAGAGCGCCCCGGCAATGCAGGCGCTGGTAAGCATCGGCGTGTTTTGCGACCAGTTAGGCGTTGTTTGATCCATCTTTTGTAAAAAATGAAAAAAAGCATCTGTCAGCAAAATATCTTCCGGGCTTTCCGCTCGGCGCAGACGCGCACGGTCGCCGCGATTGTCGTCCAGCCATGTGTACCAGCTATGTAATATCTGTTTTTCCGCCGTATTTAATTCGCTCATCAGGCTACTTCCTCTGGTTTGGCTTTTACTTTAAGTGCTTTGAGTATTTTGTTGCCGTAAAACTTACTACGTAAGGTTTTTTGCGCGTTAACTATTCGTTTTAAATCCAGATCTTCCGGTGCAGCAGTGAGTGTTGCTGTTTCAAAAACCTGAAACATCTTTTTTCTGAGGGCATCAAACCAACTTGCGTAGATTTCGCTAGGAGCCATTCGTGTATCGCCGGGGAGCGCCGCCAGCTGTTCAAGCAAACGATAAAAGTCAGTCTCGGTCGCCTGCCAAAATTGCGCATCAATTTGGCTCATGTCGCCTTTAACGTCTTCAGGGCGACGAAACCAGGCCGATTTCACTTCACTGCGTAGCATTTTGACGGTTTCCTTGGCGGCATTAACCAATTCACCAGCCCACGCCGTCAAATTGTTGCGTTGCATTTCACTGAGGTAATAGACAGGGAAACGTGATTCATACCAGCATCTCGCTTTCATGTTGTCCATATCGTAGCCAAAACACCAAAGCGAAGCGGCACCGTTATCCAGCACGCCTCTGCCGCGTTCTTCGTTATATAACTGCACGGTAAGCGATGCCTTATCGCCGTTATCATTATCTTGCAGAGTCAGCCCCAACCAATGCCGATAACACAATCCACCTTGCTGGCCTTTCAGCGACAGCGGCGGGTTAACTTTTTTCGGATCAAAGCGATATGGCGTTAAGGGATGTACCCAAGCGCCATCGTAATTGGTACCGTAATTTTTGGTTCGGTATGACTGATATAAAAGTTCAGCATGATTGCCACACAGATCGCAGTCGGCATCCGTTATTTTTGTCGTCAAGCGGATGCGGCGAGGCATTCCCCAGTAAGCGTGTAATGGGTGAACATCGCTAGGCGAAGTAATTTGTCCCTTGTCGGAAACGCGCGTTTTACCCAGCCAAGGCAAAATGCTCGAATCGATTTTTTCAGCGGCAGCCAACTCTTCTTGATTCAAGACATTTAGCCAAAGCTTTTGCCATAGTGTGGACAATGGTGTTTTAGGAAAAATTAAGGTTGTTAGTGGGCCGCCGCCGCGGAGTCCGACACGATGGCCAACACCGCCGGAAGGTGCATTGGTTTGCAATGTAAATAAAGCAGTTGCAGTACAACTAGGGCAAAGCTGATTCGCCCGGTCGCGTTTGATGAAATGATCAAGATTGTCTTTAAGTGTTTTTCCTCCCGGTGACTCGATCAATAACGCCGAAATTGATTTAGTTTCTCCATCGTGCAAATCGAAATCTTGTAAAAATGCCGGACCATCAATGGCATCTAACTCGAACGCAAAAGCCACTTGTTCAAGAGCGATTTGCAATTCTTCCTGATCAGGCGTTTGTCGCCAATGCTCCAGCCATTGATCTTCATCCTCCGGTGCAAAACAGGTTTGTAACAAACCAATTAACAATTGGTACAAAGCGCCTTGAAAATCTGGCCTTGGCGCATTGATTTCCACAACAGGGTTATCGACTTCGGCAATTTGCCAAGGGGTGATAGTATCCGGCTGTCCATTTTGACGAATGACCGGTATCCAGCGGTCGGTGATTAAATTCATGTGTTCCCCTTGGTTTCCGTAAGCCACTTTTTTACAATTCGGACTCGTCGATGCCGACCATTTTCATAATCTGCTTCTGTAAGCCTATTTTTAATACGTTGTCGCCATGGACCGGCACGGAAATGCGTAGATTGCTTCCTGCCTTGGCGTAAATTTAAAAACCGATCTCAGTTGATTAGCGCTTACCGTGCAATCTAAATCTTCAATGCCATGATGCTTGCTAGCACAAGCACCAATAGTAGCGCCATTGAGATAACAGCAAGCGGCGCTGGTGAAAAAGAGTTCATTGCTTCGATGATGCCTTTAATGTGCTCCATGATTTATCCTCATTACTCAAAACGTGCCGTAATGATAAATCGACTTATAAAATTTTGCAAAGCTTCTTTATCTTTCTTATTTACTATCTATATAAATTTCTCTAAACTACACTTCGTTCCTTACCCAATAGGGATGAACCGCTTCTTTGTCTATCTTAATGAAGCAATTTTATGCGTTCCCCGCACCCGCGGGGATTTACCCCATAAATCCGTGCTGCAAGGAATAAACTAGCTGTCCCTCTTCCAATGGAAGAATTTCCAGCCAACGCAAAGTTTTTTGCTCGGTTTTTAAGGTTTCGATTAAAGCTTTTAAGTTTTCAGGTATTTGCTGTTGCGCTTTTTTCCATTCGCGCTCTGGTAATTTGACGGTGCTCAACGCCCAGGCATAACGCTTCGCATTGGCGTATGGCTTGAGCTGGCCATTTTCTAAAATAGCCAACGCTATCGATACGGTTTCTTCTTCAGTGAGACGAGTCGGGATTCTGGTTTCCTCATCCCAGTCACCGCTGGACCGGGTATAGCCTTTATTAAGTTTGAGTACATTCAAATCGGCCATGCTTTTTTGCACCATGGCTTTACCTTCGGCCTGCATGGAAGCATCCAACAGTACAGTCGGTATTTCATCTTCGGCTTCACCCGAATACACACCTTCAATTAAATCTCTTGCATCGCCCGGCATAGTGAATTGACCCTGCTCAAGCAAATTTTTCGCTGTCAACCAAAGTTGACCGATGTGCGGGTAAATTGCCTGCGTCCCAGCATGATCGGGTTTTAACCAATCAGCATTGGCATCAATACTTGGTGCGGGAGAATACAGATAGAGCACAGGAATGCCGCGTTGATCTTGTGCGCCATGTTCAAGCCGATTGCCATGCTCGTCTCGAATATGGCGACGCAACCTGCCAGCCCGCTGAATAACCAAGTCGATGGGGGCAAGATCGGTGATCATCACGTCGAAATCCAAATCCAGAGATTGCTCAACTACTTGCGTGGCTATCAATACCTGGCCTTTTCTATGTTCATGGCTCGAGTTATTACCAAAACGCTCCAACGTGCTGTTTTCAATTCGCTGCCGATCTATCATCGCAAAGCGACTATGAAACAAACTTAATTGCTCCGACGCCATGCCACCATCCAGCAAATTTTGATACGCCTGTCTGGCGGATTTTACTGTGTTGCGTATCCAGCATACGCACTGCCCGGCATCAGCGGCTAGCCGAATTTGCGCAAGCACTTCTTCTTCGCTATCCAGGCGTTGAACGTTGACGGTACGTTTGACTGCTTCGCGGGTATCGATGGGCTGTTCAACAGTGACTGCCGGGGTATGCGTAGCCAACGGATATTGAGCGGGTTCGCTCAGGGCAGGAGCATCGTACCCTAGCCCTTTATGGAATGCGTTAACCAATGTTTCGCGCATGGTTTGCGGCAAGGTAGCCGATAACAAAATCACACTGCCGCCTTGCCGGGCGTGAGCTTCTAATAAGGCATCCAGCAGTTTTTGCATGTAGCTGTCGTAAGCGTGGACTTCGTCGACCAATAAAACTTTGCGGCCCAAACCCAGCAAACGTAGCGACTGATGGCGAGCAGGCAGAACCGCTAGCAACGCTTGATCCAACGTACCGACACCGACATCGGCTAACAGTGCTTTTTTGCGGCTGTCGGCCAACCAAGCATTGCAATAAGCGGTAGCGCTTAATTCCTGATCTTCCTCATTTTTTCCATTCAGATAATCTTCGTCAGTTTTCGATTGATTGGCTAATAGAATGGAATTCTGAAAATCTTGAGACAACTCGCGCGCGCCATGAGCCAGAATCAGCGACGGCTGACTGCTCGATTGATAAAACTTTTGATAAACGCTACCCAGTCTTTTATACATGGCATTGGCAGTCGCCATGGTTGGCAAGGCGATATACAAGCCATCAGCCAAGCCTTGCGCCATTAGACGTTGGGTCAAGATCAAGGCTGCTTCGGTTTTGCCGGCACCGGTAACATCTTCCAGAATAAATAGCTGTGGCTGACCGGTTAACGGCTCGGTAGCGGCGTAATGTTGCAGTGGTGTAGGCTGCTGGATAAAAGGAAACAAGTTTTCGATACACTGAAATACACTAACTTCAGGTGATTTCGGTAAAGCGCCGACGGCTTCCACGGCTTTTTTTAATGCGATTTCATACCAATAAGCTTTTAAGTCTTGAGGCTTGTCGTAATAGTTAAAGTATTCCTGGTTTGATCCTAGCCAGTCGGCTAATACAGCAACACCCGCCAGTTGCCAAGATACAGATTTCAGTCGTGTTTTAAGGGCTTTGTCTAGCAATGGCTGGAAGTCGAATTCGCTAATAAAAAGTACGGCGACATCCTGCACAAAATCCAAGGCAGCTTGTTCATCTTCAGCTTCAAAAAAGTTATTCAATCTTTCTTTAAGCTTTCCTTTAGGTGGCATACCGTGATGACCAGTGACTATTTCCAGCCAAGGATCAAAATGAGTAAGCCATTCGTCACCACCTGATTCACTAAACGACAATTTGGCTCGCAATATCTCCCGCCAAAGACAAAAACCCAAACTGTCGTGACGCTCCGAATAAGACATTTTGGAATTAGCTTTGACCAATTCTGGCGACAAATCCTGTTTCAATCCCTGAAAAGCTCGGGCAAACTTGCCCAAATCATGTAAAACCAAACAGAAAACGAAAAAGGTTCTTAACCATTCCGGCGTTACTTGAAGTTGTTTTGCCAGTTGTTTACACATTGGCTTGTCGGGGGACAGTAAGTGCCAGCCCACCGCAGCCACATCCAAACAATGGTATGGCAACAGATGGTAAGCCGGGCCGGATTCGGTGCCTGATTGGGCTTTGCCCCAGTAGTGGTAATACAGTGCGTCTTTCATGGGTTGCCTGTAGATATATTGATAGAACGATACCTGACATACATCATCAGCCGCCAAGTGGTGTGTTTAAACTTTGACCATGGAGTCATTGTTATGTGTCGGTAATACGATGCACTTGGTGTAAACTTTATACTAGCAGTTACTTGTCATGCAATCTTTATTTGCACATATTTATGACCGAAATTCCGCAAGACTTATTCAAATGGGATGTTAAGCAGCGTTTAACGCTGCTGGAAGCTACTGTTTACTGGACTGGCGAGCTGGTGACCGGTTTTTTGACCTCTACTTTTTCTATCAGCCGGGTGCAGGCGACGAAGGATATTGCGTTGTATTTGTCTTTACGGCCCGATAATTTGCGGTATGACCGTTCGCTGAAGCGCTATCTGATCACCGAGCAGTTTTCACCATTGCTGATTACCGGCAGCCCGCAAGAGTGTTTGCAGGTGTTGCAAGCGTCGCAATCGGCTGCACCGCCGGTGGTGACGTTGATGAGTAATCTGCCGGCAGTTGAAGTGTTGGCATCACCTACTCGGCATATTGATGTCGGGGTGTTGCGGCCGGTGTTGCAGGCGGCTCGTTTCGGGTTGGTGTTGGAGATTGGTTATCAATCGATGACCTCGCCGGAGCCTGCAGTTCGCAAGGTGCAGCCGCATACGCTGGTGTTCGACGGTTGGCGCTGGCACATGCGGGCGTTTAGTTATTCGCATAACGAGTTCCGCGATTTTGTGCTGGCGCGTATTCATCAGGCTTCGGTGGTGGGTAAGCCGGAACAGCCCAGCCCTGTAGATGCGTTGTGGGAAACACTGTTGACGGTTGAAATCGGCCCGCATCCGGGTTTGAGTGATTCGCAAAAACAGGTGGTGGAGCGGGATTTTGGTATGGTGGATGGCAAATGTTCTACCACGGTGCGAGCGGCTTTGCTGTCTTATCTGTTGTTATCGATGCGGATCGGTAAGGATGACTATCAACGCGAGGCGATGGTTCAGCAAATTGTGTTGCTTAATCGGAAAGAATTGCAGCCGTATTTGGCTTTTTAACCCCCCTCAATCCCCTTTATGCCCCAGAGGGTACTTTTTTAAAGGGGGAGGTAAGCGGTTATCATTTTTCAATAATCGACAATTTATCTTCTGCTATGCCCAATAACAGCTCGCCTTTTAGTAGACCGAGCAGTTCGCGGCCTGCCATGACATAACGCCAGCCATGGAGTAGCGGACATTCATCGTTGTCACCGAACAGCAATTCTTCCAAATCTTTGCGCGTTGCCAAGATGATTGGGTTTAAGGCATTTTCTTCGGCACGCACCCGAACCCAAGCGGTCAGAATATCCAGGATGGCTTCTTGTTGCTGGGTTTTCTTGAGCGGTCGGCCTTTATCATTGAGTGGAATGGGTGGGCGAT
>Ga0208630_100196_pt1 | contig 15447 bp, 10 predicted proteins | sample LakWasMet32_HOW6_2_FD_183874 | JGI IMG/M metagenome (GOLD analysis project Ga0208630, IMG submission 183874) | Freshwater sediment methanotrophic microbial communities from Lake Washington under simulated oxygen tension - Sediment Metagenome... | ecosystem: Environmental > Aquatic > Freshwater >... | reverse complement strand
GTTAAGGATACGCTGAACAAATCGATTTCGCTCATGGTTCGACAAGCTCTCGGCAACTGCTCCATTCGTTGCCCTAGCTCCTGCATCCCTGCAGTCGACCACGAACGAAATCAATAAGTTACCGTTCATCGGTCCTTAGACCACCCTTGAGGTGGAGCTTGTCGAAGGATTTAATCAGCGCTTCCTTAAGCTTAAAACAGCTAACAGCAGCAGCTTTCGTCATGCTGATTTTTACTCAAACGCTGTTCAACAAAAAAACTGTTCCCCGGTATTTTTTTAGCCATTTTTTTAGCGGCTGAGGCTAAATCGGCAATTTCAACGTGCGAGTTGCACTGGACAGTAGCTTCCGGGCTAATTAAGCCTACAGAAAGACTAATCAGCGGAAAAAAACATTTTTCCCCATTTCTGCCTTCGCCATGAATACCTCCGGATTTTATGTCTTCGGTTTTGTAGTAAGTGGGTACGATGCACTCAAAGCTACGCAAAATGGCTTCGCATCGCACTAACCAGTCGGCACAGGTAAAAATGACGATAAAATCATCACCGCCTATATGGCCGACTTGCCCGTCTTCCGGCAGTATCTGCTGTGTCAATAAGTTAGCAACCGCTTTGATAATGTCATCACCGGCACTGTAGCTGTAAACGTCGTTAAAAGGTTTGAAATTATCCAAATCGAAATAACCAATGCTGAAAACTGATTTATTGACAAGTAACTGATTGATTTTTTCATTGAATGGAACGCTGCCGGGCAACAGTGTCAGTGGATTAGCATGCTTGGCATGATGTATCTGCTGTTGAGTAATATATTCAAGTAAATCCAACAAAGTACCTATTCCTGCGAATTCACCATTATTGGTAATAATAAAGGCTTGCTCGTTTCTCATTGCAGAAGTCAAACTTTTACTGACTTCTGCAATCGGCGTATTTTGATCAACAAAAAAAGGCAGGTGGTCTATAAAAGAACTGATCGGTTTTTTTCCGTACAGTTCAATCCCATAGCGGCTGGAAAAAAGCTTAGAAAGAAAACTGTCCCGATACATAATGCCGGACGCCCTTTTGTTATCGACCAGCGGCAAAATAGTCAAATCGCTATTTTGTTGAAATAACTCCATAACACTGTTAATTGCCGTGTCTGCAGAAATTGGGGTGATAGCTTTGATAATACGCGCAGCTGTCGCGGTGATTGATTGTCCAGGAAGATATTGTTCGCTACGTATAGTTACAAACAATTCGCTGTTAACGAGTTCTAAAGGCATAGCCGCGGGCCTGGCAAAATAATAACCTTGGGCATGAGTGATACCGAGTTTTTCTACCGATATGAATTCTTCTTTGGTTTCGACACCTTCGGCAATCACATTGCAATTAAGTGAGCTGGCAATATCTTGAATGGAACGCACAAAATTCAACTTGACCGGATCTTCGTGCAAGCCCTGTATAAAATGTTTATCGATCTTTACATATTCAGGCAACAGCTCAGACCACAGTCTTAATCCTGAATAGCCTGCCCCCAAATCATCCAATGCTATTTCAAAGCCCATGCTTCGGTAGTGATTGACCGCTTCGCGTATTAAATCGTAATCATCGGTTGGTTGATGTTCGGTTAATTCGATCACCACTGAGCGTGGATCAACACCATATTGATCGAGAAACCTAAGAGTTTCGCCGGTTTTAAATTCCGACTCCAAGAGAACCGCCGGCGTAACGTTGATAAACAATTTTTCATGAATTTTGAGACTGGAGTAGCGATCAATGGTGATTTCCCTACACAAAAATTCAAGCCGGGTACTTAAATCATAGCGCTCAGCGGTTTCAAAAAGATTAAACGGGCTATGTAATGGACTATTCGATGGTCCGCGAATTAGAGCCTCATAACCCATAATTTCTCTTTTAGTTAAGGAAATAATCGGTTGAAAATGTGGGGTTAATTGTTTTGTATCGAGAATTTTGAGCAATTCACTTTGCAAGGATGAAGACATTCAATAGACCTAATAGAAATACCAAGTTTTCCTAGCATAGAGCTGATTTATGACATTGATATGACAAAAAGACTCATGGGAATACTGAAAATGGTTCCAGAAATGATATTTTGATTTCACGAACCTGCGAGATTTCATGTTTATGTTGGCGCTCGTTTTTTTACACCTATACAAAAAAGCCGGTGTTACCCGGCTTAATTGATTTAGGTTTAAACAATGCAATCAGCTATTTTGGATTTTCCTACGAGCCAATGACAGTAAAGCTAAACCGCTGCCAAATAACCAACTAGCCGCCGGCACCGGCACGGCGGCAACATTTAAAGAACCAAAGCCTGAATCGCCAGCGACTGTTTGATAAGAAAAATAGGCTACATCTTCCGGTAAGCCTGACCCTAAAGCTGATACCAAGGCAAACGAAGGATCGATTCCACTTACAACGTAACTAAGCCCTAGGAAAGAGCCGTCAAGAAAATCAGCAGTAGGCGTGAAATCGGCATCAGCAAGGTTGTAAGAAGTAGATAAAAAATTGAACGTCAGCGACGACAAATCAATAAATTCTGACCCTGAGTTAGTCAAAGTTGCATTGTCGTAGGTAAAACTGCCGTTATAAGTTTCACCAGCCAGCAAACCAGAATCGATGGCACCGCTGAAGTTGTAATTGACTAGCGCCGCTTCGGCCGCAGGCGCAATCATCAATGCACCGCACAAACAGACGGTGGCAGCAATTTTTAAAAATTTAAACATAACAATAATCCTATTAAATCAAAGTCTCTAAGCCGCCTCCCAGTGATGAAAGGCGGCGCTTAAGTAGTTGGTTAAGCAGCTTAGAAAGTGAAATTGGCTGCGTTGCTCAGGTTACTGACGCTGATATTGTTAACCACGATTAAAGCCCGTTGTATAGCAGGGCCCGCGCCATCGGCGTCGATATAAACAATCGTATTAGCGCCCGATGCTGCAAACTTGACGATGCCATCAGCAAGCGGATCAGCGCCTTGATAACCCAGGCTTTGCAGTAACGCGGTCAACACGATCTTGTCTTCACCCAATGTAAAGTCAGTGATCGTGTCGATACCGTCCGCAGTGGTGACGTAGACGAATTCATCTACACCCAAGCCGCCGGTCAGCGTATCTGCACTGCCCAAGCCGGTGAGACGATCTTTACCTGCCGTTCCGCTCAAAATGTTTCTGGCCGACGTGCCCTCAAGAATATTGATGGTTTCACCCAAGTGCAGACCGATAATCACAGGGTCATGATCGGAAGTACGGAACGGATTAACAGCGTACAGCGGTAGCGCGGCAGGTTTTGCTTCAAAAGCAGCCTCACCGGTATCTTTAATGGTGTCGTTGTAATCCATAGACGGCGTTTCGTCGGCATTGATATGCCAATCCGCTGTGCCGGTGACTTGCGGCAGCAGCGTGTTACTCGCCAGCGCATGGTCGAGATAACCGGTTTGACCGTCGAACACATAAGAATAAGCCGCATCGCCACCAAAGGCTTTGACCAGATTGGTGTAGTCGTCAACAGTATTGGCAGTATCGTCAGTGCCGTTTTCAATCGCTTTGATCGGGTCTTCTTTAGCGTAGCTGTTCAAGTCGCCGATAATCAAAAAATCCGGGTCTCCGCTGTTGGTCGGGTCGCTATGCAGCCAATCCACCAATGCCATTGCCGCATCTTTGCGAGTCAGGTTGCAGTTGCCTTGACCATCGCTGTTATCAGCATCACCGGTACAGGCCGAACCTTTCGATTTGAGATGATTGACCGCAATCGTCAGTTTTTCGCCGCTAGCAGTCTGACTGAATGTTTGCGCCAGCGTCGGACGATTTTTATCGTCGATAAAGCGCGCATCAACGCTGGTAGTCAGCAGTTTATGGCTACCGACCGGCGACACGGTTGAGGTTTTGTAAAGCAGGCCTACTTTGATTGCGTCGGTACCGATAATACCGGTGTTGACGTAATTAAAAGGCCCGCAACCGCTAATGGCATTAGCGGCTGTAACCAGCGAGCTCAGCGAGGCCGTAGTGTTATTTTCAATTTCCATCAAACCGAAGATGTCGGCATTGATGCCGCACAAAGCCGTTGCCGCCTTGTCAGTTTGACGAGCCAGTTCGGCAGCCGAATCCGCGCCACGGCAATCCTGCCCACCATTGCACGGGCCAGAAGTGCTGCTAGAAGTCGTATCAATGGTAGTGAAATAGTTCAACACGTTGAAGCTGGCTACCTTAAGCGTTCCACCCACAACAGGAGAAGTGGTTTTACGTGGATTAGCTGGCGTAAATATGTAATCAACCAGCTCCTCTACCGGACGGATACGCCATTGCGAGAAAGCGTATTGCAGTACGCCGGTCAGGTTAGTGATGGTATCGCCGCCTCGGAAACTATTGGTGGTGCTTAGACCGCCGGTTGGATACGGTAACGGAATGTTGTTGCTGACGGCATAGGGTGTTGTATAAAAATTCGACGTATCAACACCGTCATCCAGCACAATCTGGCGCTTGGCCGACGTGATTTGCTGGTTGATTAAGCCGGTGGCACTGGGGTTGCTGACGCTCGTAAAGGTCGGAATACGTCCGCCCTGGCTCAATACCAATTGCCCGTAACGTTCCAATTCAAAATATTCCGACACTTTCAACGTCGTTGGAAATTTCACCAACATGCCTTCAAAGGGCTCGTAATAGTTGTTAATAGCTGTGGTGGCGTTAGCCAAATTGCCATTGGGTACGTTCGGCACAGGTAATGTTAATGTCGCAGCCGTCGGAATCACTTGATTGCCGGCACACACTTGAACATTGGAAGCGCTTAATTGCGTTGACCCAAAAGACTCGCCCGGCGCTCCTGTAACACGCACTTTATTGCCTACATTAACGTTAACGAGTGGAGCGGCGCCCTCGAACACAAAAATACCTTCTGAAGTCGCTGGGTTGCCATCAGCATCGGCATCTTCTTCCTGGACAAAAAAGCCACTCAGTGAATTAGCACCGGCGCCCTGATAATCAGCGACGACGATCCCTTCAATGTCGATGATGCCACTAAGTGACGTAGCCGTGCCGCTGCCTTGCACCGCAGAGATCTTGGTTGCAGCATCGCCGCAAGCGCTGACGTCATTGTCGGTAATAGTGAGATTTTGTGCAGTGCTAGCGCCGAGAGAAAGGCCAGCTGAGGTGCCAGTGATTGCCAAACTCGCGATTTCGTTGCCTTCCACATCAGTGTCATCGACCACCGTAAAAGTAACCGAACCTGTATTGCTGCCGCTTGGAATCGTGATGACTGTATTGCTCAAGGCATAATCGCCCGCGGTAATACCCGTGCCGCTAACACCCAGCGAGACGGTTTGATTGCTGGCGACCGGTGTGGATGTCGTCGCTGTTACCGTTATGATTGAAGCGCCTGCTTCGGTTCCGACATTGGTACTGACTGAAAGGTTTACCGATGAATTAGAACTTAAGCCAATATTGCGTGGATTCGGAGCGCTGGTGGCAAAATCACTGCTGTTATTGTCGGTGTCAGTGGCGCCGCTGTTAATACGTAAATCAGCGGTAGTATTTGATGGTGCAGGCGCGGGGCTGGTTTCAGAACAATTAGCGGCTGCACCGAAACCAATTAAATCCACCACATTGGCCGTTGGGCAAGTGCCCGCCAATGCCGTTTGATTAATAACCAAAGCCACCTTGCCGGCAGTGCCGCTCATGGCAATCGTGCCGGTCGCATCTGGCGTTGGCAGATTAGTCGTGCCGCCGGCACCAACGGCTTCTTGCACGAGATAATACTGACCTGGCGCCAAGGTGACGTTACTCAGATTGGTTTTCTGCCAAGTAGAACCCGCACTTGAAGCATATTGCACAGACATCCCGTTCAGGCTGACGGGTGTACTGCCCCGGTTGAATAATTCAATGAAATCGTTTTTATAAGTCGCGCCAGTGTTGCCGCCGCCACCATAAACTTGGCTAATGACGACATTGGGGCTAATGGCATGGGCCATTGGAACGAAATTAAGCGCAGCAAATACCGCTAAAGCCAGTGGATGCCGTTTATAGAAGTGTGTTTCAGTCATGGTTTTTCCTGGTGATTTTGACTCATGAGTAATGGGATAGTGAGGATGACCCAACCTGACTCACAGAAAAATTGCCAATGACCGGGTTAATTATGCCGAGTGACGTCCAAAAATTTTAGCCTCAGCTTCTGCGAGCTGGATCACATTCTACGGTGGGATAAATAGAGAAACGGTTAAGAAACCATGACGTTTTGCGGACAATTTGGTGACATGTAATACAAAGGCGTGGATTACTGCGACTCAGTTTGATTGCTTTGTAGGAGCGGGCCTTGCCCGCGAGCAACATATGCCAACGCCAAGAATTGTTATCGCTCTGTCGCGGGCAAGGCCCGCTCCTGCTTGTCGACGTTTTGCCAGAGAACAGAAAATCGTCAAAACGTATTACGTTTCATCAAATCTTCATCGAATAATAATAATTACATCACAAAAATTACCTACTCTCACCCTTGCATTATCCGGGCAATCAACTACTTCAATTAAAATTAAAGGTAATTTTCATGTTACGTAAAATCTTAGCAACTGCAATTCTTGCGGGCTTGGCTTTAGAAGCCAATGCCTCGCCAACTCTGACTCCCGATATTGCTTTCACCGCATTTAATGCTGATGAAGACGGCTGGGCAATAGTCAATTTCACCGATATCGCCGCTAATACCACTATCTATTTCAATGACAATGAATGGAATGGCTTGGCGATTGGATCTGGCGGTGCGTTTAATAACAATTCCACATCTTATGAGTCAGCATTTTCCTGGAATTCAGGAGCCAGTGTGATCACCGCCGGATCAGTCACACGCTTCACTGTTATAGACAACACCAACCCAACCCCGGACGTCATTAAGGCCTCCAGTGGTTCTTTGACAGTTGCAAGCGCGCCAACGAACCTGGGACTAGGTAATAGCAACGAAACCATCTATGCCTATATTGGTTCAGCTTTTAACGCACCTAGCGCTTTCTTGGCAGCAATCACCAACAGCGACTTTGGTAGTGCCGATGGCACTTTGACCAACACAGGCCTAACACAAGGTACCAATGCTTTGAGATTGAGAACTTCTGGAAGCCCAGACTTTGGTCAATACACTGGCGCACGAAGCGGCGAAGCTAACATGGACGCATACAAAGCCTTGGTAGCAAATGTTGCCAACTGGACCGTAGATACGAGCAATGGTGCTTACGCCACTACCGTGCCCAACACTACCAATTTCAAAGTAGCAGCCGTCCCTGTTCCAGCCGCAGTTTGGTTATTCGGTAGCGCGTTGGCAGGTTTGGGTGTGATCAATCGCCGTAAAAACCAACTCTAATCTTAACTTTTATTAACAGATGCATTTGTTGGTTATCAGATTGATACGGATAGTCGATCTGATAACAGCATAAACACTTCAATGTCTTTATCGGAGAAACCCCTAATGCTCAAAAAAACTATTATTGCCGCAGCATTGCTGGCGGCGCTGTGTAGCCAAGCTCAAGCAGCCACTCTGACTGCCGATGGTGCATGGAACGCATTTGACGTAGATGATCTTACTTCCGCCTCAGGAAATCTGGAGTGGATAGACCTTAACGGCAATGTCTTGAGCTTTGACTTCACTTTAACTGAATCCGCGTATTTAAAAGTGGTTGATGGCGGTTTTGCAGGCGACCGTTTTAACGTTTACGACAATGGCGTTTTGCTTGATCAAACCTCGGCTGTCGCCAATACCTATCCCGGCAGCATTGGCCTTAATTTTGATACAGCATTTGTCAGCGATATTTTCAGCAAAGGTTTGTTTTTGTTAGGTGCTGGTAACCATAGCATCACAGGGCTGTTAAGCCAGTCTGCTCTGGATGATTCAAACTTGCCAATTAACGCCACGGTCGGCGCAGTCAGCCTGACGGCGGTGCCGTTGCCTGCCGCAGCTTGGTTGTATTTAACCGGTACTGCTTTGATGGGCTTTGTTTCCCGTCGCAGCAAAGCTAATAATTTGGAGCAAGCATCATGAAATTGAACAAAATTGCGATGGGTATCGCGCTGAGTTTAACGGCGATAAGCTGTGCCAATGCAGTAACAATAAATGTTGGCGGGCAAGTTCCCGACAAAATAATACTTCCACCTGCGCCAGATATTATCCCAAGCCCTGGAGGAAATTTAGATCTTTCATCAAGCCCTAAGCCAACAATCGATTATCCCGTTAAACCAGTTATTGTTGGCGGAGACATAATTCTCTCTCCAAAAGTCCCAGCTGCACCAATCAGCATAAGCTCAAGCAGCTCAGCCGGAAACATACAGCTTTTAGGAGGTCCTACGACAACAATCAAAATCGTCGCTTTCAACGACTTTCACGGCCAACTTGAATCACCGGGAACACTGCGTAAAGATCCAGGTGCCGGCACGCCCAATGTGGCGGTCGGCGGCGTTGACTGGATGGCGGGCTATATTTCTAAATTAAAAAGCCAAAACCCGAATACCGTAGTTGTATCAGCGGGCGACATTATCGGCGCAACGCCTTTGGTATCTGCCTTATTCCATGACGAAGGCACGATCGAAACTATGAATCGCTTAGGGCTGGATTTTAACTCCGTCGGCAATCATGAGTTTGACGAGGGTAAAACTGAACTTAAACGCATGCAAACCGGTGGCTGTCATCCTACTGATCCAAACACCTGTCGCGGTGTAGACGTAGGCACGCCGGTACCTTTTGAAGGTGCTAAGTTTAAATTTCTGGCGGCCAACGTGGTAGAGTCGGCTAACGGCAAAACAATTTTTCCATCTTACGCAATTAAAGTTGTCGATGGCGTGCGCGTCGGTTTTATCGGCATGACTTTAAAAGAAACTCCCACCATCGTTACGCCAAGCGGCGTGGCTGGACTGGAGTTTAAGGATGAAGCTGCAACGGTTAATGCGTTGATTCCCCAGCTACGAGCGCGTGGCGTTGAAACTATTGTGGTATTGATTCATCAGGGCGGCGTTGTGCCGACTACGCAAAGCGTTTCGACTATCAACCTATGCGACGGCGGCTTAAGTAACTCCCCTATCAAAGCCATTGTTAACCAGCTGGATGATGAAGTTGACCTGGTCATTTCCGGCCATACCCATCAAGCCTACAATTGCCAAATCGCCAACAAAGATGGCCGTCTGATTTCGGTTACCAGTGCCAACGCGCAAGGCCGGGTATTAACAGACATCAACTTGACTGTTAACAAAGCCATCGGCGAAGTCAACACAGTAACGGCAAACAATATCGTCGTCGATCGCACCAATTCAGCCATAACGCCAAATGCTGCGATTAAATCAATCGTCGATAAGTACAAAACAATCGCCACACCTATAGCCAACCGTGTGATTGGAACCATTAGCGCAGATATTACTCGTGCCCTTACTCCGGCCGGTGAATCCGCATTGGGCGATGTGATAGCCGATGCTCAGTTGCTGGAAACCCAAGGCGTCGGATTTGGCGAAGCCGTGGTGGCTTTTATGAATCCCGGCGGCATACGTGCTGATTTGACTTACGCGCAAAGCGCAGCTGAAGGGGCTGGTAACTTGACTTACGGTGAAGCGTTTACCGTGCAACCTTTTGGCAACACACTGGTTTCTTTGACCTTGACCGGTGCGCAAATCCACACCTTGTTGGAACAACAATTTACCGGCTGTACTGTGGGCTATCCGGCGAATGCTCCGATAACGGGCCAACCTTTCAACCGTATCCTGCAAGTCTCCAACGGCTTTAGTTATGAATGGCAGGAAAAAGGCACGCCTTGCGATAATGTCGATCCAGCCAGCATCAAGATCAACGGCGTTCAGGTGGATCCCGCTGCAAACTATCGCGTTTCGGTTAACAACTTCATGGCCGATGGTGGCGATCAGCTCTATGTATTAACACAAGGCACCAACCGCTTAGGCGGCGCACTCGATTTAGATGCACTGGAAAATTATTTTAGTGTCAACGGTCTGGTAGCACCTGGACCGAAAAACCGTATTAACTTGTTACCGTAATTTCACTTAAGGACCGTAGGATGGGTAGAGCATCGCGAAACCCATCATCGGCATGGGTTTCACTGCGTTCTACCCATCCTACGTCACTGGACCGAAAAATCGTATTAACTTGTTACCGTAATAACACTTAAGCAACCTTAGTAGTCCTCACAAGCCCGCCAGCTCATTGAGCTGGCGGGCTTTTTTTTTAATTTAGGAAGTTTAAATGCTACAGATTGTGGTATGCACAATAGCCCATTCGAAGTGGAAATTTCGTAGGTTGGGCTGAGGCACGAAGCCCAACACATCGAAGCGTCAATTTGTTGGGCTAGCGTTTTGAGCATGACCGCTTTGATTTGCTGACCGTGCCATCGTTGCAAACAAATTTAGTTCCTGCGCAATGCGAGATGCCGCCTTTTTTGCCAGAACAAGGTTCTCGGCCCTTAGCCAATACGGGTGACAATAGGAGTGCTTGGGCGATGAAAATTAGAGTGGTTAGTTTTAGTAGAGATTTCATTTCCACATCTCTGGGTCAAGAATCGCAAATTGATAAACCTTTTTGTCGTCGGTGGTAACGCAAAATCGTGTGCGTTGCTCTGGCGTATCCACGCAAGCCCCTTTCCCTGGATTCTCCTGTGCGTCAATGACCAGCTGCGTCATTTCTAATTGGTCTTCTTTTTCAAAATCCTTATCTCGTGCTAAGCGCAGAAAAATTCTTCCTGCCTTCATGAGATCGCCTACGTTGCCGAGTTTCTGGGCATCAATATCGAGAATCGCCCCCGTAAATAAGTTATTTACGCCGCTGACCGTCAGCTGAGCGCCAGCAGAAACCAACGGGCACTCGATAAGAGTGTCACGATTCCGGGCAAGGCCCTTCGTTGTGATGCACTCACGTGTCCCTAAGGCTGGTTGCCGTTATTTTCGCTATGGTGTTATAACGATCACGAAATGATGGTTGTTCTGGCTTGGCATTCGCCTCGCCGGTATCAGCTTGGCATGTCAAGCTGAAAATTAGTGATAGCACCAGTATGGTTCGCGTCATTCTTTGTCTCATTTAATGGTTGGGTTAGGACCGTAGGATGGGTAGAGCATCGCGAAACCCATCATCATCGGCATGGGTTTCACTGCGTTCTACCCATCCTACGACACTGGACTGAAAAATCGTATTAACTTGTTACCGTAATAACACTTAAGCAACCTTAGTAGTCCTCACAAGCCCGCCAGCTCATTGAGCTGGCGGGCTTTTTTTGATTTAGGAAGTTTAGATGCTGCAGATTGTGGTGTGCACAATAGCCCAATCGAAGTGGAAATTTCGTAGGTTGGGCTGAGCTACGAAGCCCAACACATCGAAGCGTCAAATTGTTGGGCTTCATTGCATTCAGCCCAACCTACAGCCTTACCCTTGCGTTCGGCTGGTGACATGGCGAACATCAATACCATCAATCATGAAAATCATGTACTCGGCAATGTTTTTACAATTTTCATTGCAACGCTCCAACGCATTCATCATTTGCATAACACCTAGTGCACTACCAATCATGCGTGGATCTTGCATGATAATGGTTAATTGATGCCTGACACCTTCCTGTAATTCACTTTGACATTCTCGACCATTCTGCAACAGCGAGTAAACTTGACTGGCGTTTTTATCTTCGCAGGCTATCAAAAGTTTGATCAGTATCATATTGACCAGATTGCCGATCTTAACTATATCTGAAAAAAGTTTTGAATTAAGGGGGCTGGTTTTAGGATAACAAAATACCGTCATCAATCGCGCAAAGCTGTAAATTTCGGCACTCATATTTTGTAATTCAACCGCAATCTTAGACGTTGAAATGACGTTACGCAGATCGTTTGCTACTGGCGAGTTCAACGCTAGCAATGTCATTACTTCATTATCAATCTCAAGTTGATAATGGTTGATTTCTTTGCTTTTCGACATGATTTTTTGTGCCAATTTTATTTCGCCATGATCAAACGCCTGCATGGTCTGATCCAGCTGATACATTACAAGCCCCATCATTTCTATCACTAAGCTGTGCAAATGGCCCAGCTCGCTATCAAACAAATGTAACGTATGTGGTTTACTTAAACCGTCGATTTGAATTGTCATGAAATGCTATTCTCAATAGATTGCCCAGTAACCATAATTTTCAATTTAAACCTTAAAATATTACAGAATGATGACAAGAATTAGCTCGTAGGTTGGGCTGAGGTACGAAGCCCAACACATCGAAGCACCAAATTGTTGGGCTTCATTGCATTCAGTCCAACCTACAACTGCCACCTTTATTTGTTTCGGATCTATGGCATTAAGAGCCGTGCCTATGCGGCTAATCATTCAGCGAAATAGCCGCATTGGCAAAGCCCTTATACAAAAATCGCAAGGCAAAAAAAACCCGGCACATCCGCGCCGGGTTTTCGTTGCTGCAATTACTGCAATTTACTTGTCATGGCGACGATCATGATCTTCATGTTCGTCATGGTGATGTTGGCATTGTCCCAATGAACTGACGTTGCTGGCATTAATCGATGCATCGCGCCCGGCAACACCGGTATCGGCGAAGTCTGTGAACAAGCCGTCAACACCCAAGTCAAAGTAATAGGTTATTTCTTGCTTAGGATCGGTAAAGCCGTAGCCGCTGGCGTCGTTGCGGAAGGTCCAGGTGTGGACCAATAAGCCTTTGTCGTGAGCTAATTCCACCACGCCGGTGCTGCCGTCGACGCGACGGTCGTTGATGGTGATTTTGCCGTCGCCGTTACGGTCGATGCCGTCATCAACGGTTTTAACCAAATAAGGCTTCCAAGGTCCGACCGCGTCAGCATAGGATTTAACGAAGTCCAGGCCCTCATTGGTCAACAAGTCGGCAAACGTGCGTTGATCGCCTTTAACTACAAAGTCATACGGTTGTTTATAAGGTACAACCAGTGAGATTGAGCCATCGGCATTAACATCGTCGGCATCAATCAGCTGCACCAATTGAATGTCGGTTTTATGGCTTAAGTATTGCAGGTTGCTAACTTCAAAAGACTGAATAAAGACCGGCGCGCAAGCGCTGTTGCCATAGGCTTTATGCAGCTTTTTCAACAGTTTGTTTTCGAAAACGTTCAAGCCAAACAGCGGTTTACCCTTAGCATTCTTTAGATTGGCGTGATAAGTGGAATGCTTGATTTCAGGGTAAATGCCGATGCTGCGACCGGTTTGTTCGCTTTTGCTTTTTGCCAGGGCAATCACTTCATCCAGGGTTGGAATTTGATATAAGCCATCGTACTGTTTATCGCGACCACGGGTTTGAATGGCGCGCAGAGTTTTGATTTCCTTCAAGGTAAAATCGCTGGCGAACCAGTCGTTAGTTTCCACGCCATCAACCATGCGCGTAGTTTTGCGATCGGCAAATTCCGGGTGACTGGCAACGTCAGTAGTGCCGCCTATCATCGGTTCGTGACGGGCAATTAAATGGCCGTCTTTGGTCAGCACTAAATCGGGTTCGATAAAATCAACACCCATTTCAATAGCCAGCGTGTAGCCTTCGATAGTGTGTTCAGGGCGATAACCGGCAGCGCCACGGTGGCCGATAACGATTGGGCCGGTTTTGGTTTGATCCCAATGTTCTTGATGATGAGGCTGTGCATTAGCGCTGTTTTGAACGCCAAGTATCGCCAGCGTTGCAGCAGTAAGAACGGTTACTTTATAAAGTTGTTTCAACATGGTTGGTTGCCTTTTTTAGGGTGATTAACTGATTTTGGGTTACGATTTTTTCCGTTCATGGTTCGACTGCTCGACAAGCTCACAGCTCACCACGAACGACTTAACTTAATGTAATGATGGATTAATCGCGGTCGTCGTCACGATCGCGTTTGTGTTCCGCTTCAGCAGGCAAGGTTTTGCTGAACACGGTTACTCCGTCAATGTCTTTTAAATCAACCGTCATTGCCCGGCTGCGTTTGTCGATATTGACTTCGCCAAAGAATTGCAAGCCTGCATAAGGTGACAGATTGACTTGGCCCGCTGGCGGCGCCTTGGTGAATACCACTTGCGGGCCGAAAGTGCCGTCAGCGCTGTTAGGTCCAAAAGAACCGGCGTTCAAAGGCCCGGCGACAAATTCCCAAAACGGTTTAAAGTCTTTGGATTGGGCTTTGGCAGGATCGTAATAATGGGCGGCGGCATAATGCACGTCAGCGGTCAGCCAAACGATGTTGTTCACATGCTCATGCTTGATAAATTTCAGCAGGCGGGCAATTTCCAACTCACGACCAGCAGCCGGACCGTTGTTGCCGTTGGCGACCGCTTCCCAACGTTGTGGCGGGTTGTGATCAAAGTCATCACTGATGTTCAGACCGATAGGCATATCCGCGGAGATGACTTTCCAGGTGGCATTTGAATGTTTAAGTTCATCTTGTAACCAAGCCAGTTGCGTTTCACCGAGGAACGCTGTTTCGGCGCTTTCTTTAGTTTGCAGGTTGCCGGTATTGGGGCCGCGATAGCTGCGCATGTCGATCACAAACACGTCCAGCAATTTACCGTAGGAGATTTTCCGGTAAATACGTTCGGATTCTTCGGCATCGTGCGGACGTAGCGGCGCGTATTCATGAAATGCTTTGCCGGCACGCGCTGTCAGCAACGGCACGTCTTTAAAGGTATAGCGGCTGTCTTGGCTTAGATCTTTGGAATCAGACCAGTTATTAACCACTTCATGATCGTCCCATTGCCAGATTTGCGGCACTTCGGCATTGAAGCGGCGCAGGTTTTCATCAAGCAGGTTGTATTTGTAGCGGCCGCGAAATTCGTCCAACGTTTCGGCGACTTTGCTAACTTCCGGGGTAACTAGATTGGTCCAGATTTGGCCGTTTTCAGCAGGTTTGCTGGCAGGAATGGGGCCATCGGAATACACACTGTCGCCGCTTTGAATAAAGAACTGCGGCTCAACTTTGCGCATGGCTTCATAGATTTTCATGCCGCCGAAATTTTCGTTGATGCCAAAGCCTTGCCCGGCAGTATCACCGCCCCAGACGAAACGGATGTCGTCGCGCTTGCCGATGGTATGGAAATGACCGATAACAGGTTCGCTTTTACCACGGGCATTGGTGAGGTCTTCAAACCAGACTTTAACGTAAACATCTTTACCTTCGGGGAGACCGACCAAATCTTGTCTTGCGGTAAAGTCAGTTTCTTCCAGCGCATGCGGGCCACTGATAATTTTGGCATCAGTAAAGTTCTCGTCAAAGGCATACTCTACAAACATTCGAGCCGGACGATCGGCACGGCTCCAAATCATCGCGCGTCCTGGCGCCAAATCGCCGATTTGTATGCCTTGTTCCATCAACGGCACGTCGTTAGCACTAACATCGGCTGCTAATGACAACAGTAAAGGCAACGCGGTGATTACTGCCGTCACACTTTTAGATCGCAAAAAACTATGGGGAGGATTAATTAAGCTGCGCATGGCGATAGCTCCTGGGCTGGATTGATGAGGCCCAG
>Ga0208630_100195_pt1 | contig 15483 bp, 14 predicted proteins | sample LakWasMet32_HOW6_2_FD_183874 | JGI IMG/M metagenome (GOLD analysis project Ga0208630, IMG submission 183874) | Freshwater sediment methanotrophic microbial communities from Lake Washington under simulated oxygen tension - Sediment Metagenome... | ecosystem: Environmental > Aquatic > Freshwater >... | reverse complement strand
ACATGACGATCTGACGCAGTTAATTCTTGCCATTAAGCAAGTAGCAACCGCTGGTGACCATGTATTGGTGATGAGTAATGGTGGTTTTGGTGGTATTCATCAGAAATTACTCGATGCTTTAAAAGAAGTGTAGACATTTGGCAAAGCAACCTACAAAAGTAGCGTTACATTCATCGACCTCATTCATTGTAAAAATCAAATCAATGAGTGTGATGACGATTGCGCTCAGTATTTCTTTACTCGTGCATTTAGTGATTCTTAGTATCCATTTCGAACCAGAGCTTAAAAAATTTCGCGATAAGTTACCAGTATTAGAAGTGGTGCTGGTTAATACAAAAACAAAAGCAAAACCTGACAATACAGAAGTTTATGCACAAGCAAATCTGGATCGCGGTGGCAATACAGATTTAGATCGGCAAATGAAAACGGCTTTACCTGCATTAAAACAGCAGCAAGCAGATGTGACACTAAAGCCAGTGGTGAATGTTAAGCAAAGTGCTAAGGCTAGTGAACAGTCATCAGATGAGACACAGGCAAAAAAAAATGTAGCTGCGCTAGAAAAACAAGCACAAGCATTAATGACCCAGCTTGAGGCGAAGCACACGGTTGAATCTCAACCAGTACAAAAAGCCAAAGCAACAGAAGTAGATACTCTCCCACAGGAAAGCCAAAGCAAGAGAATTAATCTACAGGACATCACTGCGGCTGCGCTAGAAATGGACCGTCTAGAAGCGTTAATTGCCAAGCAGCAGGATGAGTATCAAAAACGACCTAAGCGCAAGTTTGTCGGTGGCCGCGCGCAGGAATATCGCTATGCGCTATATGTAGAAGCCTGGCGCCAAAAAGTAGAGAAGATTGGTAATCTTAATTATCCGGAAGCTGCAAAGAACTTAAAGCTGTATGGACAGCTACAACTAACTGTTTCAATTAAGGCCGATGGTAGTATTGAGTCTATAGAAGTTAATCGTAGCTCTGGGCATAAGGTGCTGGATGCGGCTGCTCAACATATTGTTGAGTTAGGTGCCCCCTATGCTAGGTTTCCTGACGATGTGCGAAAAGAAATCGACGTATTGAGCATCACCAGAACATGGACCTTTACTAAAGAAGATAGTCTAGCAACGGAGTAACTTTGCGCGTGTTTTTTATATTGCTTTTGCGATAGACTCGTTATTTAAGCTGCTGTGCTTAGGTATATTAGTAATGTGCATCCTCTTAATAATTTCTTGAGCATTCATAACGTTTGCACTATTTCAGAACTTTCTAATTAACGGTTAACTTTTTAATGACTAGTCACTTCCAATATCACGTATTTTTCTGCTTAAATCAGCGCGAAGGCGGTGCAGCTTGCTGTATGGACAATGGCGCGGAACAGGCTTTTGATCACATGAAGTCACGTGTGAAAAAGCTCAACTTGAACGGTATGGGTAAAGTGCGCATTAACCGTGCTGGTTGTTTAGATCGCTGTAACGAAGGGCCTGTCATGGTAGTTTATCCTCAAGCCGTTTGGTACACCTTTGTGGATAACGATGATATTGATGAAATTATAGAAAGCCACTTAGTCAATGGTAAAGTGGTTGAGCGACTCTTGGTTTAATCTGCAGATAGGTAATAACTTATTAGATTAAACTTAATCTAACTTGGATTAAGCGCACACTCAATCAGTGTGTTCATATTCTCTGCCAACACCTGCTTCATTTTCGCATCAAGCGATGAGGTGTTGCTTTCACGCATAGCCTCACCCCAATGCGAATTTGGGAAATGCTTGTCATGCTCAAAGCGAGGAATCACATGCCAATGGATATGAGGGGTTTTATTACCTAAGCTGGCTAAATTTATTTTGTCAGGGTTGAGTGCTTCCCTTAATGCAGTTTCCACCGCAAACACCACTTTCATCATGCGCGCGCGGTCTTGCGGTGCTAAATCAGTCATTTCTTTAATATGGTCTAGTAATTCTACGCGACAATAAGCTGGGTAATCTTCATCGTTAAGCAACACCACACGGCAGAAATCATCTAGCCATAATATTTCATGGGGCGTGGGTTCGCATAATGGGCAACTCATTTAATCCCTTTTAACACTAATGAAAATAGACGATTAAGAAGCACTTAGCATTCGGTCTAACGTGAGTTTCGCTAGTTTTGCTTCATGCGCTGGTACCTTAATCTGGTTCACTATCTTACCTTCCACCAGATTCTCCAGTACCCATGCTAAGTGTTGCGGGTCAATACGCGCCATCGTAGAGCATTCACACACTACATGGCTCATAAACTGTACAAGTTTACCTTCTGGTTTCATTTGTTCTGCTAGACGATTCACTAAGTTTAACTCGGTACCCACCAGCCATTTTGTATTGGCAGGCGCATCACTAATCGTTTTCAAAATATATTCAGTAGAGCCCACATAGTCAGAGTGTTGGCAAACTTCAAACGGTGCTTCTGGGTGCGAAATCACAAATCCATCAGGGTGTTCTTCTCGGAATTTAGTGATATTTTGCAGGCGGAACATTTGGTGCACAGCACAATGACCTTTCCACAACAAAATCTTCGCATTCTTGATTTGCTCTACGGTTAAGCCACCTAACGGTTGGTCAGGGTCCCACACAGGCATTTGCTCTAGTGGAATGCCCATTTTGTAACCGCTCCAGCGACCTAAGTTTTGGTCAGGGAAGAACAACACTTTTTCACGTTGTGCAAATCCCCATTCTAGAATTTTTGGTGCGTTGGTGCTCGTACATACAATGCCACCATGCTCACCGCAAAACGCTTTAAGGTCAGCAGCCGAGTTAATGTAAGTAATCGGCGTGATTTGCTCATCAAAATTAAGTACTTTATTCAGTTCGCGGTAGCTACGTTCAACTTTAGCAAGGTTTGCCATGTCAGCCATTGAGCAACCAGCGGCGAGGTCAGGCAAAATCGCGATTTGCTCTGGGCGGCTTAAGATGTCGGCAACTTCGGCCATAAAGTGCACACCTAGAAATACAATGTACTCAGCATCTAGGTTTTCAGTGTAGCGAGAGAGTTTAAGTGAGTCACCAGTGAAATCAGCATGGCGATACACGCTTTCGTGTTGGTAGTGGTGCCCTAAAATAACAAGGCGTTTCCCTAATTTCTCTTTGGCGGCAATAATGCGGCGCTGACAGTCAGCGTCATCTGCGGCTTGAAATTTCTCGAATTTAATCGGGGCGGCTGGTATGGTTGCAATAGACATAGTATTTTCTAAAAGTGCGCACGCTAAAGCGTATATTTTATAACGGAAACATGGAATAAGTCGACGAGCGGGATGAAGCACTAGGCGCACGGAACGCAGAAGCCGAGATAGTACGATTTGTACATCGAGGTTGCGAGTACCGCGCAACGACGTGATTCGCACGCGTAGTCACTTATTCTATGTTTCCTAAAGTTAATTGATGTCGTTCACCTAATCGTCTTAATGCATCTACATTTGTCCACGAAAACACCCGTTTTGCAGCCTCACGCCAATCGACCCACTCATATTGCAGATGTTCGTCTGGTGCTAATGTAATGGGCAAAGGACTGGGAAGCACTAAGCCAAATAAGTGTTCGCGGTTCTCTGTGACGCCAGGCGCATAGCGATGGCGCCAATGAGGGTAAATTTCATACACATTTGAAACTTGCCAATCTTCCAAAGCGAATTGCTTTGCATCTATGCCTGTTTCCTCAGACACTTCACGAACGGCTGCCTGATAGGGTGTTTCATCACCCTCAATGCTACCCGTGACTGATTGCCAAAATCCTGCCTTATCTGCACGTTCCATAATTAACACTTTTAAATCAGGTGTGTGGATCAGTACAAGCGCAGAAACTGGGGTTTTATACGTTTTCAATGTGGACTGTTGGCCGTGTTAATAGTTTATGACTGAACCGTATTGGTTTTAGCAGCGCTAGTGAGGTTTTTTGGTAGTTGAAATACAACGCTTTCAACCACACCTTGCAACTCCTGAACATTACCCGCGCCAAAGTTCTGTAATTGCGCAATCACTTCTTTCACTAATACCTCTGGGGCAGAAGCACCAGCAGATACCCCTACTTTTTTCTTGTTAGCTAACCATTCTGGTTTTAAGTAACTGGCGTTATCCACCATATAGGCTTCAATGCCTTGGTTTTTTGCAACTTCACGCAAGCGGTTAGAGTTTGAGCTATTTGGTGAGCCGACGATAATCACCAAGTCACAATCTTGCGCCATGATCTTCACTGCATCCTGCCGATTTTGCGTGGCATAACAAATGTCATCGCTTTTAGGCGCGTTAATGTGTGGGAACTTCTCTTTTAGTGCGTTGATGACTAAAGCCGCATCATCCATAGAGAGTGTGGTCTGTGTTACGTAAGCCAGCTTAGTAGGGTCTTTCACAGTCAATACAGCAACATCTTCAGGCGTTTCTACTAAGTACATTCCGGTGCTGTTTGTCGTTTCGCTTTCTTGATGATCGTCGGTGCTAGTTTGCTCAACTTGCCCCATTGTCCCCTCAACTTCAGGGTGGCCTTTGTGCCCAATCATCACGATTTCCATCCCTGCCTTGCGCATTTTCTCAACTTCTATATGCACCTTCGTCACTAACGGACAGGTCGCGTCATAGGCAGTTAGTCCACGTGATTCAGCTTCTGCCCTGACCGCTTTTGACACGCCATGCGCACTAAAAATGACGATACTGCCACTAGGAATTTCATCTAACTCTTCAACGAATACTGCACCTTTGGCACGTAGCTCATCGACGACAAATTTGTTATGCACCACTTCATGGCGCACGTAAATCGGCGCGCCGAATTTATCTAAGGCTTGTTCCACGATAATAATGGCGCGGTCAACGCCCGCACAAAAGCCGCGAGGGTTAGCAAGTACGATGGCGACCTCACCTGACGATGTCTCGCCAGTAGGCCTGTGATTCAGAGTGGTTTGTTCAGGGTTCATATTTCATCAACATTCAAATTGCATCAAGCGCCGAGCGCATCAGGTATAATTGCTTCTTTTAAAATAATTAAATTAAAAATATTTTCAGTGAGTCGGCATCACCCAATATTGGGTTAGCTGGCATTAAGTTAGCTGGACTATACATTTTTACTATGAAAAATACTGCAACCCTACTGATTACTTGCCCAGATACTAAAGGCATTGTCGCAGCAATCGCTGATTTCTTACTTCAGCACAATGCTAATATTTTACACGCAGACCAACATCAGGATGCGGAAAATAATCTATTTTTAATGCGCGTTGAATGGGATCTTACAGGATTCAATTTAAATGAAGCGAGCTTTAATCAGGCATTCTCTGAAGTTGCTAACAAATTTAGCATGCAGTGGCAGCTTAAGTTATCTCAGCATAAAACGCGCGTCGCCATTATGGTATCCCAATATGACCATTGTTTAGCTGATTTGTTGCATCGTCATAAAAGTGGTGAATTGGCCTGTGAAATACCGTTAGTGATTAGTAACCATCGTGATACTGAAGCGCTAGTTAAATTTTATGGCATTGATTTTCATCATATTGAAGTCAATAAAGACAATAAGTCTCAAGCAGAGGCTGCTCAATTTAAGCTCTTTGCGGATTACAACATTGATTTAATCGTGTTGGCGCGCTATATGCAGATTTTATCGCCAGACTTTGTATCACGCTACCCACAACGTATCATCAATATTCACCACTCTTTCTTGCCGGCGTTTATTGGTGCGCGACCTTATCACCGCGCATTTGAGCGTGGTGTTAAATTGATTGGTGCAACCAGCCATTACGTGACAGAAGTGTTAGATGAAGGTCCAATTATCGAACAAGGCATAGACCGCATCTCGCATCGAGATCAAGTGGAAGACCTAATTCAAAAGGGACGAGATTTAGAGCGTGTTGTCTTATCAAAAGCGGTGCGCTGGCATATTGAGAACCGTATTTTGTTATACGCGAACAAGACGGTTATTTTTGATTAAGAACATTCAATTAGTTAAGCCGGTAATTAATTAAGCTAGTCCAGTAAAAAAGCGCAGATTAATCTGCGCTTTTTTTATCAATTGTTTGTTAGCAACAATGTTGATTTACCAACCTAGTTGTTTGGCAATATATTTTCACCAGCAAATAAATCAGCAATCTCTTCACGCTTTCTGACTAAGTGGCACTGATCGTTATCCACCATCACTTCTGCGGCGCGTGGTCTAGTGTTGTAGTTACTAGACATGCTCATGCCATAAGCACCTGCAGACATAATTGCCAACAAATCACCTTCTTGTAATGCAAGGGCTCTGTCATGACCCAAAAAGTCGCCGCTCTCACACACAGGCCCTACTATTTCATAGATTGCTATATCTTCAGTGCGTGGCTTAACCGCTTTAATGTCGTGGTAAGCATCATAGAGTGCCGGACGCATTAAATCGTTCATCGCCGCATCTACAATCGCAAAGTTTTTGGTTTCTGTTTGTTTTAAATACTCAACTTTAGTGAGTAAGACGCCAGCATTTCCAACTAAAGCGCGACCAGGTTCAAACACCAGTTTTACATCACGATTACCTAGTTTTTCACGCATTGCTTTTGCATAAGCCGTAAACTCTGGTGGTGTTTCATCGCTGTAGCAAATGCCGATGCCGCCACCTAGGTCTATGTGCTGAATCTGTATATTATTTTCAGCCAATGCATCCACCAGCGCTAATACACGGTCAAAAGCATCTAAGAACGGAGATAATTCGGTGATTTGCGAGCCGATATGACAATCTACACCGTGAATCGCAATATTAGACATTTCTGATGCTTGCAAGTAAATGTCTAACGCATCTTCATATGCTACGCCAAATTTATTATTCTTTAAGCCGGTAGAAATATAAGGGTGAGTTTTTGCATCTACGTTAGGGTTTACGCGCAATGAGACAGGTGCAATTTTTCCCATGTAGGTCGCCACATCGTTCAAGCGTATTAACTCACTAGCAGACTCTACGTTAAAGCAAAAAATACCAGCTTCTAATGCTGCGCGCATTTCGTCTGCGGTTTTACCTACACCAGAGAAAACGACTTTTTTAGGATCACCACCCGCAGCAATCACTCTGGCCAGTTCACCACCAGATACGATGTCAAAACCAGCGCCAAGTTTTGCAAATAAATTTAGAATTGCAAGGCTAGGGTTGGACTTTACTGCAAAGCATACTAAATGGTTGGCATCTTTAAAGCCTGCGCTAAAGCGTTCAAAGGCTTGGCTAAGTGCAGATTTAGAATATACGTAACAAGGTGAGCCAAAATTCTCTGCAATTTGTGTAAGTGCAACATTTTCGGCATGTAATACGTCATTTTTAAGCGTAAAAGTATTCAAAGTAATGTCTTAACAATAAGAGGTTGAAAAGCAGCCGATTTATTGACTGGATGAAGTCGGCTGTGGGTATGCTTGTTCAGGAATGTATAGCGGACCTTTGGTGCCGCAGCCTGTTAAAATTAGCTGAGTAATCAAAAGTAACATAATTTTTTTTGTAAATGGCTTCATAGGTATTGAGTGTGACGATTTTAGATAAAGTTGATTATCCACAGCATTTAATAATGCGACTTATTCTATCATTTTTTAGCTGTCTTGATGTTAAGCTAATGTTGTAGAACACTATTTAGTAACCGTTTATTCGGTGAAATTTACCGACTGTCGGTTGCTAATGGACATCGATTGATGTCAGTAGCATGATGTATTTTAAGTAAAAGGGGAATTGGAATGGTGAACTCAAAAGTAATCCGGCTTGGTCAAAGGGCGATATCAAAAGGCTTTACTTTGGTTGAGCTGATGGTGGTTGTCGCGATTATTGGAATCTTAGCTGGCATAGCGTTACCTGCATATACAGATTATGTGAAAAAAGCAAAGGCGGCAGAAGCTCCTTCTGCATTGGCAGATGCTAGAGTAAAAATGGAGCAGTTTTTTCAGGATAATCGTACTTATGACGGCGGGCCATGTCCTGAAGATATCAAAAACTTTACTTTTACCTGCGCCTCTAATGCGACCACTTATACCTTAACGGCAGATGGCGTTGGTGATATGAGTAACTTTCAATTTACTATCAACCAAGACAACGCGAGAACTTCTGTCTACGATGGTACTAGTGCTGCAGGCTGTTGGCTTACTAGTAAGAGCGGCACATGTTAACCTCGCAAACAAAGGGGAAACAAATTCGACTGGCTAGTTATAGTCATGTTGGCTTTAGTTTAGTTGAATTAATGGTGGCTGTGTCTGTGATTGGTATTCTTGCCGTATTTGCGCTACCAAGTTATACAATTTGGATTGAGAATACTAGAATTCGAAATGCGGCAGACTCAATTAACTCTGGCTTACAAAAGGCAAGGGTTGAAGCATTAAAGCGTAATGCAGATGTAAAGTTTGAGCTTGGCGCAGGTTCTGAATGGACAATAGGCTGCGTCAATGTGACTGCTGATTGTCCTGACCCAATAGAGACAAGGGGCGTAAAGGAAGGTTCTTCAGCCAGTATCTCTGTGACAGCAACGCCAGTAGGATCTACTATTTTGGTTTTTACCAGTTTAGGGCGTGTTCGGTCTGCATTAGAAGGGGCGCCAGAGGAGCCATTTGCTCAGCTTGATATTGATAATTCATCGATGAGTGGCTCGGAAAGTCGAGATCTGCGAATTTTGATTGATGCTGGTGGTGCTGGCAAAATGTGTGATCCCTATACTGGTTTGCCAGATACTGACCCAAGAAAATGTCCTACTTGAGGTGTTTAAATGATTAAACAAAATCAAATGACAAGAAGTAGATGCCCGCGCTTAGTCGTAGCAAGCCTCCAATCTAAGACCCAGCAAGGCATTGCATTGCTTGAGTCTATGATTGCAATTGTTATTTTCTCGATGGGAATTTTGGCTTTAGCTGGCTTGCAAAGCGTGTTAGTTAAAAGTACGTCTGATGCTAAATATCGGGCAGAAGCCACTTTTATTGCCCAACAAAGTATTGGTTTGGTCTGGGTGGGCACAGGAGATCTTGCAGACTCTGCAGAGGTAAATGTCGACATCTCTAATTTGCTACCTAATGGTACGAGAAGCGTTTCAATTTCGCCTTGCCCAGATCCTACTGTGACTGTGACTGTGAGTTGGCAGTTGCCAGGAGGTGAGCAGCATAGTTATACCGCTAATGCTCGAGTTGAAGGGATTAAAAATGCGAGTTCTCCTGCTGGGTCAGTAGCTTCTGGTTCTGGCTCTGCCTGTTAAGATTGGAAGTATAAAGATGATTATGTTGAAGCGATACAACACTGCTACTCTACGCCAATCTGGTTTTAGCTTGGTGGAGCTTATGGTAGGTTTGGTCATTGGTTTAATTGCTAGTTTGGTAATTATGCAAGTATTTTCAGCGTTTGAGGGTCAAAAACGTAGTACATCAGGCACTGCAGATGCTCAAACTAATGGGAGTATTGCGCTACATCACATTCAGCGCGATGTGCAGATGGCTGGTTATGGATTGCCTATGCCAAGTGCCGATGAAGAAAATGCATCGCTTAAGTGTGATCCGTCGCCAGTGTTCGATCATGATGATGACCCTGCAACACCTAATCTTGATATATTTCCATTAGTGATTGAAGATGGTGGCAGTGCTGATGGAGAGAGTGATGTTGTGACAGTGCGGTTTAGTCTTACAGCAATGGGAGCGGTGCCTGTCGAGATTGTGAGCGAAGCTAATGCCACTTCGGCAGGAGGATTAACCGCAGAAAATAATATTGGCTGTCAAAACATTGGTAAAGTTGATGATATTAACATTGCTTTAATTAGCCAAGGCACATTGTGTCGCATGGCGCGTATTGTTGGTGTTGATGGAGATGACAAAATTAGCTTGGCTGCTTCTACGCCTACGGGTGTGCCGATAGCGAATGGTGCAAAAATAGCGTGTATGGGGAATTGGCAAGATTATCGGTACGATATCGTAGATAATCAGCTGAGGTTAAATGGTAGTCCGATAGTGTCTGAAATTGTGAGCATGCAAGCGCAGTACGGTGTTTCTGACCCGATTGTTCCTGGGGATGCTAAGAATCAAGTGGTTAGCTGGGTGAATGCAACTGGTGCTTGGGCTGCCCCCACTGTCGCGGATAGAAATCGTATTAAAGCTGTACGGATTGTAGTGGTGGCGCGTAATAATTTGTTAGAAAAAGACGACGTGACTAACCAATGCACAACGCCTAAAGGTGTAGAAAACAATGGTCCTTGTGCCTGGGATGATGCTGATGTTGATGCTGCGCCTACTATTGATTTGTCTGCAATAGATAATTGGCAGCGGTATCGTTACAAAACGTTTGGAACAATTATTCCATTACGCAACATCATTTGGTCTAGGGACGTGCTATGAAGAACCAAGCCCTACAATCTTTAAAGCAGCAAGGTGTTGTATTGTTTGTTGCATTAATTGCGTTAGTTGTAATGTCATTAGCAGCGGTAGCACTGATTCGATCAGTGGATACCAATACGATCATTGCAGGCAACATGGCATTAAAGCATAGTGCATTAGTATCGTCTGACCGTGGCGTAGAAACGGCCTTGGATTGGTTAGCTGGTGAGAATTTGATTGATCTCAAGAGACTTGAGCAAGACAATGTGGCGAGTGGATATTATTCCACATTTAACATCAATGGCTCGCCAGATTTAGACGACCGTGACGTATTGAAGGCAGAGGCCACATGGGCCGCTGCAGCTAAAGCCAAGGGCGTCGGGATTGTTGGAGGCACAGAGGTAAGCAGTGGTAATGAGATCAAGTTTATTATTCAACGTATGTGCCGAGTGAGTGGGATGGCGGCTAATGCAAACTGTCTACAGGGGGCTCCTAAAGCTGATAAAGGTAGTCTACGAGTTGGGCCTGATTGCTGTCCCCCTGAGCCATTGCCTGAACCAATTTATCGCATTACAACACGTGTCGCTGGCGCTAAAAACACCTTTAGTTATGCCCAGACATTTGTATATTAGGAGTGAGAGATGCAACGATATCATCAAAAATACATACAGGTGTGTAACCGATTACTGGTATTGATAGCATTCGTCTTGAGTATTCTACTACCGCAAGTCGCCACTTCTGCACCAGTGACCTCACCACTAGACCTTGCTACAATTCCCTTGGCAAACAGCCCTACTCTTACTATTCAACCTAACCTACTGTTCATTTTAGATGACTCAGGCAGTATGAGCTGGGATTACATGCCGGACTGGGCAAATAGTGGCACTGATTCACTATTTAGAAACGCTAGTTATAATACTGTGGCTTACAACCCTAGCATTCGCTATTTGCCACCAGTTTTTTTTGACGCATCAGGTTTAAATACAAGTCAGTATCCTAGCCAAGTAGGGCAAAACACAGATACAGGTGCAAGCACCGCAAGCAAACCAAATTGGCGTCAAGTGAAATATAACGCTTATAGCGGCTCTGGTTACCCTACAGGGACTAAAAATTTAGAAACAGACTCCGCTTACTACCATATTATTCCTGGTGAATATTGCACAAAACCTGATTTGCGAGTTTGTGTAGCGCAATCTTCAGCTTCAACTACTTATCCTTATCCTGCGCCAGTCAGGTGGTGTAACAATACAACTAATGCTAGCGCGGCCACGCCCGCAGCAAACAGCTGCCAAGCTACAAGAATTCAAACAGGCACGACCTTTAATGAACTGCGTGCTCCAACCCAGCGCACTGCTACCATTCGGATTGATAATTCAAATAGTTGTACTTCTGTGAATGGTGTTTTAATTTCAAGTAAACAAATTATGGCGAATGCAATTACTTGTTCAAGTACAGAAAGTACCACAGCCGATAGAATCGTAACTGAAATCAATGCTTGTACTTATGCTAAAACTGGCAACTGTACTACGCTAGGTTACAGTGCATCTAGATCCTCTGCGACTATCACAATATTTGCACCGACAACTATTACAGCTACGCCCGATGCACCAACTTCAAATGGGTCGTTGACGACAACTAGAACTGCATTTTCTAAAAACAATGTACCTGGAGAAAGGGTGTTTGTGCCAATAGCAAGCTCAGAAAATAGCTATGTGTTACCTGGCTCTACTGTTAAAGCAGTTACTCGCACTGATTGTGCTGGTGCAACTTGTACTTATGTAGAAGAAATGACGAATTATGCAAATTGGCATACCTATTATGGTACGCGTGGGCAGTCGATGAAAACTTCTGCGAGTATTGCATTTAAAGATGTGACAGAGGATTACCGTGTAGGCTTTATGACCACATCGACCCGATCTGCCCAAATGCTTAATTTTGATACATTTAATACTGCACAAAGAGCATCTTGGTATAGTAAATTTTTTGCTGCACCAGCTGATAGAAACACGCCACTTAGAGGTTCCCTATCCAAGGCTGGTCGTATTTACGCTAATGAAACGGCTGCCAAACGAGGTGTTTTTACTGATCCGATTCAGTATGAGTGTCAGCAAAACTTTACGCTATTAACAACGGATGGTTTTTGGAACACTGGAGATGAGGTAAGTACTTATGCAGGTGGGCCACGTAGTTTAGATGCTGCTAGTGTAGGAAATATGGATAGTGCTGCAAACAATACACCGAGGCCAATGCGTGAGGGTGTACCTGCTGTTACTGATACGTTGGCGGACGTTGCTAAATATTATTTTGATACTGACATACGTACCGCCGATTTAAATAATTGTACAGGAGCAAAAGGCGAGAATGTATGTCAGTCTCCCGCGCCCTCCACGGCTAACCAAAAGCAAAATATGGTGACACTCACTTTGGGTATGGGGGTTGATGGGGTGCTGTCTTATACATCAGATTATAAGATAGCGACATCAGGTGACTTTACTGATATTAAAAATGGCGTAAAGAATTGGCCAGATCCTATTGCTAATACTGGCCCAGAGCGTATAGATGATCTATGGCATGCCGCTGTAAACGGTGGCGGTACTTATTTCAGTGCAAAAAATCCTACCGATTTAGTGAATCAATTGAAAGAAGCACTCGCTTCCATTGAAGTAAAACTAGGTGCAGGCTCTGCGGCCGCCACAAGTACACTTAACCCAGTAGCTGGTGATAACAGTGCTTACGTTGCGAGTTACACTTCTGGATATTGGATAGGTAACCTAGAGAAACGAAGCATTGATACTGCAACTGGTGTGGTCAGCCAAGCCGCTTCTGCGTGTGTAGAGGATGTTGTGCCATCTGCCTCCTGTTTGAGTCCATCTACAATAGTGCCAGATGGCAGTGGTGCATACAGTTGTGTGACGCCAAACGTGACCAACGCAGCAGCTTGTAGTGGCACTTTGGTAGGGACTGATTGCCAAGTGCCAATCGCTGTGTCTTGCCCAGGTAAGCTGAAAACTAAAGTATCTAATTTTACTGATACGCGAAAAATCTATATGAATAGCGGCGGTACTTTGACTGATTTTAGCTTAGGAGCAATTAGCTCTACAGGATTAGCAAATACTTTTCAATCAGCGTTCCTAGCCGCTAACTTAACGCAGTGGCCTAGCTTAACGCCTGAACAACAAGCGAATGTAACGCCTGAGCGGTTAGTGGCTTATTTACGAGGACAGAAAGGTTATGATGAAGGGGCTGCTGACCCCAAAAATAAATTGTTCCGTCAACGGCAGGCAGTATTGGGTGATGCGGTAGACTCGAAGCCGGCATTTATTGGTAAGCCAGTTTTTAAATACGCTGATACAGGGTATTCTAAATACAGGGATGAAGAGCAAAACAATAGGTCTGGTAGAGTCTATATGGGTGCAAATGATGGTATGTTGCATGCATTTGACACTGAGTTAAATGAGGTGTGGGCTTATGTGCCTAGTATGGTTATCCCTAACATGTGGAAATTGGCAGACAGTGCTTATGGTAATAAGCATAGTTATTATGTGAATGGTGATCCTATTATTTCTGATGTGTATGATGGTGCAGCTTGGAGAACAATATTAGTGGCTGGCTTAAACGGTGGTGGTCGTGGTTACTACGCATTAGATATTACTGATCCAGATGTACCTAAACTTTTATGGGAGTTCGATGCTAATGACGAGCCTAACCTCGGCTATACTTTTGGTACGCCTATTATTACCAAAAAACCTGATGGTACATGGGTAGTGTTGGTCACCTCTGGCTATAACAATATTCCAGATAACAGTGCATTTTATGCGGATCCTGATACTAAATTTAAACCGAATAACCCAGCCCTTTATAATAGTGGTAATGGTAAAGGTTATCTGTATGTACTCAACGCAATATCAGGCGCTAAAATTTCTGAAATACCAACCGGTGTAGGGAGCACTTCATTGCCAAGTGGTCTGGCCGAAATAAGTGCTTATGCTGATGATCCAGCGAGAAATAATACGGCTAAGTATGTGTATGGAGGCGACTTGTTAGGAAACTTGTGGCGGTTTAACCTAGCAGATAATAGCAAGCTGTTATTCGCAAAGTTACAGGCATCTGATTCGCAGCCGATTACAACTAGTCCAGAGTTAGGTAACATTAAAAATAAACGTGTAGTGTTTGTGGGTACTGGTAAATATCTTGAAGTGAGTGACCTCACGGATACAAGCCAACAAACATTTTATGCTATTAAGGATGACAATGCGACTGCTACAGTCAATGACCCTCGTTCTATCCTTGTAGAGCAAACCATTGTGCCAGATGGTTTTGATACACGTAAAAGTGGAACAAATAATGCCGTTGATTTTGGCTCTGGTTTAGGTTGGTATATAGACCTCCCTGATAAAGGTGAGCGTCAGAATGTAGCATCGCAACTGGTCTTAGGTACTCTGCTTATACCTACTACGGTACCTGAGTCCTCTGCTTGCCAACCAGCAGGGTATGGTTGGCTTACTTTCGTGGATTATGAAACTGGTAGGGCTGTAAATTTAACTACTAATCTTGTTTCATTAAGAACCAGTGCACCTATAGTTGGCTTTAACGTGGTATATATTAATAGAAATCCAACTGTCTCAGGTGTAACAGCAGATAACCCAACACCTCAGCCATTTAACACACCATTTGCTGATCCTGCCATTGGCTTCCAAAAACATAGATCTATTTGGAGGGAGTTGAATTTCTAATTGAGTGTATGTTCTATAGGTTCAATATAGCGCCGTCTCGGTATTTTATTTTAAATGAGTGGTATATATAGTAGTCTTAACATCAAAATTAATCATAAATGGGTTTACTCAGGGCGAGTAGTGTAGATAGCAGTGGCCGTTTGCTCTAACACCTCGCCGCTTTTTTCTGTTTTACGTATCTTTACCGGAATGTTTTGATAATCAAGAGCAAGCCATATCTCGGTTTTTTCTTGATTATCCCCACTCTTTAATAAGTGCAAAGTTTTAAGCTCACCCAGCTTAGTATTAATCGTTTCCTCACCTTCAAAGCTATAGGTGTAAGTACGTAAATACTTCCCGTTGGTCATGGTGATTTGCATAGAGTTTAATGGTGGGGTAAACATAAACTGGTACATAAAGCTTAAAAAATCCTGTGTTCCTTCAGGTAACGGTTCTGACTTTTTGCCCTTTTTACTTGTCATTTCAATG
>Ga0208630_100192_pt1 | contig 15618 bp, 10 predicted proteins | sample LakWasMet32_HOW6_2_FD_183874 | JGI IMG/M metagenome (GOLD analysis project Ga0208630, IMG submission 183874) | Freshwater sediment methanotrophic microbial communities from Lake Washington under simulated oxygen tension - Sediment Metagenome... | ecosystem: Environmental > Aquatic > Freshwater >... | reverse complement strand
TATTGTGAAGAGCGGCTTAAAAGAAGATGACAAAGTCCTGTTGGAGGGTTTACGCAAAGTACATAACGGTCAAAAAATTGAAATTGATTTTAAGCAGCCAGAACAAGTACTTTCTCAATTAGAACTTCATGCTGAATAGTGAAAGAAGAGATTGAACAATGCTTAATATTTTTATAAAAAGACCAGTGATGGCCATCGTGCTGTCGCTGATGATTGTGTTCTTGGGATTTTTATCCATTAGAACACTGCCAACTTCTCAGTTTCCTGATATTGCACCACCGCGGGTGATTGTTTCTTTAGCATTTCCTGGTGCGAGTGCGGATGTGCTGGTGCAATCCTCTCTTATCACCATTGAACGTGCGATTAATGGTGTGCCAGGCATGAAATATATTATTTCAGATGCGACCAGTGCGGGTGAAGCCACAATACAAGTGATTTTTGCGCTGGGCACCGACCCGAATCAGGCCATGATTAACGTGAAAACGCGTTTAGATCAGGTCATGAGTCGGCTACCAGAACTAGTACAGCTTGAGGGCGTTGTGGTTGAGCGCGTACAGCCTAGTATGCTGATGTATATCAACTTGTTCAGTAAAGATAAGAATGCTGATGAGAAATTTCTATTTAACTATGCCAACGTCAATGTGATTCCTGAGATTCAACGCGTTAACGGGATTGCCAGTGCAAAGATTTTAGGTAGCCGCCAGTATGCGATGCGTATTTGGCTTAACCCAGACAGAATGCGGGCTTACAAGGTTTCGATTGATGAGGTGATGAAGGCGATTGGCGAGCAAAGTATTATTGGCCGCCCTGGTCGATTGGGGCAGAGCTCTGGCATTGCTGCACAGTCTAAAGAGTATGTGTTGGTATACAAGGGGAGATACAACAAGCCTGAGGAGTATGGTGACATCATCATCCGTGCTGATTCTGAAGGTGAAATACTGAAGCTGAAAGACTTAGCAAAAATAGAGCTAGGCAGTGAGTTTTTTGATATTTATTCCAACAAAGATGGTTACCCGTCTTCTGCGATTATTTTGAAACAGAACTATGGCAGCAATGCGAGTGAGGTGATTGATCAGGTTAAGGAGAAGATGAAAGAGCTGGAAGGTTCGTTTCCGGCAGGCATGGAATATGAGATCGACTATGACGTTTCTAAGTTTTTAGATGCCTCTATCGATAAAGTGTTACATACCTTGGTAGAAGCCTTTCTATTGGTGGCATTAGTAGTATTTATCTTTCTTGGTGATTGGCGCTCTACGCTGATTCCCATATTGGCAGTGCCTGTATCGTTAATTGGTACTTTCTTTTGTATGCAGATGTTTGGCATTACGATTAATCTCATTACCCTGTTTGCATTGGTCTTGGCGATTGGTATCGTGGTCGACAATGCGATTGTGGTAGTAGAGGCGGTGCACGCCAAAATGGAGGAAGACGCAGATATTACGCCTTATAAAGCTACGCAAAAAGTACTAGGGGAAATAGGTGGTGCGATTGTGGCCATTACGTTGGTGATGACGGCAGTGTTTGTACCAGTTGCCTTTATGACAGGCCCTGTCGGTGTTTTCTATAGGCAGTTTTCTATTACCATGGCGTCCTCGATTGTGATTTCTGGTGTGGTGGCGCTTTCTTTGACACCAGTACTTTGTGCCATGTTATTGAAAAACCATCATGGACATCCTAAAAGAAAAACACCGATAGGTTACTTTATTGATATGTTCAATCGTTGGTTTGAGCGGTTGACTGGACGCTATACCAACTTATTAAACAAAGTGGTCACGTTGCGGGCTGTGACTATTCTAGTGTTGGCTGGGTTTGCGTTTGGCACTTTCTACATTAATAAAACCTTACCTGCTGGCTTTATCCCAGGTGAAGACCAAGGTCAGATTTATGCCATTATTCAAACGCCCCCAGGCAGTACGCTAGAGGCTACCAATAAGGTGGCACGTGAGCTACAAAAAGAGGCAGAGAAAATTGAGGGGATTGCATCCGTTTCTTCATTAGCTGGCTACGAGATTTTGACTGAGGGTCGTGGATCTAATGCAGGTACATGTCTGATTAACCTTAAAGACTGGTCTGACCGCGATAAATCTGTGCATGAAATCATTGAAGAGCTGGAAGAAAAGACGAAGAACTTCGGCGCTGTAGTTGAGTTCTTTGAGCCACCTGCTGTGCCTGGGTATGGTGCGGCTTCTGGTCTGGCTTTACGTTTATTGGATAAAACTGATAGCACTGATTACCATGAGTTTGACAAAATTAATCAGGAGTTTATGGCTGCTTTAGGCAAGAGAAAAGAGTTAACAGGTTTGTTTACTTTTTATGCTGCCAATTACCCACAATATGAGCTAGAAATCGACAATAAGGCTGCCATGCAAAAAGGGGTATCTATTGGTAATGCGATGGAAAATCTCAATATTTTGATTGGTAGTACTTATGAGCAGGGTTTCATCCGCTTCAATAACTTCTTTAAAGTGTATACACAGGCCAGCCCTGAGTTCCGTCGATATCCAAGTGATATTTTGAATTACTACGTTAAAAACGATGATGGTGAAATGGTGCCGTATTCGTCTTTTATGAAGCTTAAGAAGAAGCAGGGTCCGAATGAGATTACTCGGTACAACTTATATAACTCAGCAACGATTCGTGCCACCCCTGCTAAAGGCTATACCACTGACGATGCAATAAAAGCTGTGCAGGAAGTAGCAACAGCAACGCTGCCGCATGGATATGACATTGGCTGGGAGGGTTTGTCTTTTGATGAAGCCAAAAGAGGCAATGAAGCCGTGATTATTTTTGCCGTGGTGCTGGTGTTTGTTTACATGGTGTTAGCGGCACAGTACGAAAGCTTCCTGTTGCCACTTGCCGTGATTCTGTCATTGCCTGCTGGTATTTTTGGCACATTTCTATTACTCAAAACCTTAGGTCTAGCCAATGATATTTATGCACAACTAGGGCTGGTCATGCTGGTTGGTTTGTTAGGCAAGAATGCAGTATTGATTGTGGAATTTGCCGTACAAAAACACGAGCAAGGGATGTCGGTAGCAGCTGCGGCGATAGAAGGCGCCAAAGCACGTTTCCGCCCGATTCTAATGACATCGTTTGCATTTATTGCTGGGTTGATTCCGCTGGTGGTTGCAACTGGCGCAGGCGCAGTTGGCAACCGCACCATCGGTACCTCTGCGTTAGGTGGCATGCTGTTTGGCACGGTGTTTGGTGTGATTCTAATCCCTGGGCTTTACTACATATTTGCAAAAATGGAAGAAGGTAAATCATTGATTAAAAACGAAGACTTTGAGCCTTTAACCGAGTTGTATCACTACAATAGAGATGATAATGATGAATAAACACAGCTATATTCGCTTGGCAGTCATCAGCGCGTTGGCGTTGATGGTGCAAGCTTGTTCTATCCCGTTGTTAACCACGAAAAAAGCAGATACTCAACTGCCCGAAAGCTTTAATAACCGAACTCAGGACGCAGAGAATACTGCTGACGTTAACTGGAAGGAGTTCTTTGAAGATCCGTACCTCCCAAGCTTGATTGATACGGCGATTGTTAACAATAAAGAAGTGAATATTTTAGTCCAACGTATCAGTATCGCATCCAATGAGATTCAGGCACGCAAAGGTGAATACCAGCCTTTTGTGAATTTCGGCGCAGGTGCCGAGGTTGAAAAAGTCGGGCGCTATACTCGCAATGGTGCCGTAGAGGAAAGTCTTGAAATTAAAGAAGGTAAGTCATTTCCTGAGTATTTAGGCAACTATCAGTTTGGGCTTTATTCATCTTGGGAGTTGGATGTTTGGAAGAAGTTAAGAAATGCAACCAAAGTAGCGACCATGGAGTACATGGCCTCTATCGAAGGTAAAAACTTCTTAGTCACGAACCTAGTAGCAGAAATTGCCAATGCTTACTATGAACTCATCGCCTTAGATAACCAGCTAGAGAATTTGGAACAAAATATTCAAATTCAGCAAAACGCGTTGGATGTCAGCAAGCAGCTTAAGGAGTACGCGAGAGCCACCTCTTTGGCTGTGAAGCGTTTTGAGGCGGAAGTTAAGAAAAACCAGAGCAAGCAGTATGTGATTAAGCAGCAAATGGTTGAGTTAGAAAACCGCATTAACTTTTTGCTAGGCAGAGCGCCGCAACCTATCCAAAGGGCCTCATCAGGCTTTCTGGATAAAAAACCTAAGGATATTCATGCTGGCCTGCCTTCTCAGTTGCTCCAAAATAGACCAGATATCAGAAAAGCAGAGTTAGAGCTCGCTGCGGCAGATTTAAATATTGCGGTGGCGAAAGCAAACTTCTACCCCTCATTTGCAATACGTGCTGGGTTAGGGTTTCAGGCATTTAACCCAAAATATTTGCTCAACACGCCTGAATCTTTAATGTTCTCAATTGCTGGTGATGCAATGGCGCCACTGATTAATCGTAATGCGATTACTGCCGTGTATAAAAATGCAAATGCAACGCAAATTCAAGCGGCTTACGATTATGAGCAAACCATTATCAACGCTTATGGTGAGGTGTCTAATCAGCTTTCAAGTATTGATAACTTAGAAAAGAACTATCAGCTTAAAAGTACACAGGTTGAGGCTTTAGCTGAATCTGTTGATGTGGCTAACCAGCTGTTTAAATCTGCAAGAGCAGATTATTTGGAAGTATTGCTAACGCAACGAGAAGCTTTAGAAGCAAAAAGTGAACTAATAGAGACTAAGCAGAAGCAGATAGTCGCAATGGTCGGTCTATATAGAGCACTCGGTGGTGGGTGGAAGTAAGCTGGGCTAGTGCTTTATGTGATTCGTTAGGACATTATTACTAACGAATCACACAATCGCCATTCACCCAAGTGTTACATTCCTTCTCGCAATTGCTAAGCTTTAAACAGCCGCCTAGATTTCTAGGCCATGATTATTTTTATAAAATATTAGGAGTACTAATGAAATTATTCACATTATTTATTTTTAGCATTTTCATTACGGCTAACGTAAATGCGAATGAAAGCAACGTTGAATACGATGCAGCTGCTACTCAGAAATTACAACATCAACCATCAGCAGTGAAAGCTATTGATGAATGTAAGGTAGCTACAATGCGTGCTATGGAAGGGAAATTACATCAGCATGATGTGTTAAAAACCCAATTTTTGGGTAAAAGGCCGTACATGGATACAAACAATAAATAGTCACTCACTTGCATAGATTATGTAGAAGCCAGTTTTTATTACTTTCGCAAAATCTATATGATATTGAATGGATATAGAAAATTTAATAATCAGTATCAATCAATAGACATGAAAAAAGGGGCGCTAGAAGCGCCCCTTTGATTTACTAATGTTTAGAACTAGTTGTGATATGCACGTTCACCGTGTTGGCTTGTATCTAAACCTTCACGTTCAGATTCTTCGCTTACACGTAAACCGATTAACACATCTACAATCTTGAAGGCAATGAATGAAACCACTGCTGATAACAAGATTGCAGTACCTACTGCATAAAGTTGAGCAGTCATTTGTGCACCAAAGTCGTAAGCTGCTACGCCGTTTGCTACATAATCAACTACACCTGCGCCACCTAGTGCTGGGTTAACAAACACGCCAGTCGCTAATGCACCGAAGATACCGCCAATTGCGTGGATACCGAAAACATCTAATGCATCATCGTAACCTAGTAAGTATTTCACTTTCGCCACCATGAAGTAACAGATTGGTGATACTAACAAGCCGATCACGATTGCACCCATTGGGCCTACGAAGCCACAAGCTGGAGTAATTGCTACTAAACCTGCTACAGCACCAGACACGGCACCTAACATTGATGGTTTGCTTTTTAGTAACCACTCAGAGAATGTCCAAGACAATGTTGCTGCACCAGTTGCAATGATTGTGTTTACTAAAGCAAGCGCTGCATAACCGTTAGCTTCAAGGTTAGAACCAGCGTTGAAACCAAACCAGCCCACCCATAGTAATGCTGCACCAACCATGGTTAAAGTTAAGCTATGAGGAGTCATTGCTTCTTTACCGTAACCGATACGTTTACCAACCATGATTGCACCAACTAAACCAGCAACACCAGCATTGATATGTACAACGGTACCGCCTGCAAAGTCTAGTGCACCTTTAGCCCATAACCAACCTGCGTTCGCTACGACAGTTTCAAGTGAAGCTGCATCAGTAATCGCATCTGGACCATCCCAGTACCAAACCATGTGTGCTAGTGGCAAGTAAGCAAATGTGAACCACAACACCATAAATGCTAAGATTGCAGAGAACTTCATACGCTCAGCAAATGCACCAATGATGAGTGCCGGTGTGATGGCTGCAAACGTTAATTGGAACGCAACAAACACTAGCTCAGGAATATAAACACCTTTGCTGAAGGTTGCACCTAATGATTCAGGAGTAACGCCAGCAAGGAAAGCTTTACCTAAACCGCCAAAGAATGGGCTGCCGCCTGTAAAAGCAATGCTGTAACCATAAATCGCCCACAATACTGCCATGAGTGAGAAAATCATGAATACTTGCATCAATACGGACAACATATTCTTTTGACGAACTAAGCCACCATAGAACAATGCCAAGCCAGGGATGACCATTAGAGTGACCAGCACGGTTGCGATTAACATCCACGCTGTGTCACCTTTGTTTGGCACTGGCGTCGGCGCAGCTTCTGCAGGAGCTGCCTCTGTTGCAGCCGGTGCAACTTCTGCTACAGGAGCGACAGCCTCAGCAACTGGAGCTACTTCAGTTGTTGTTACAGTTTCAGCTGCTGGCGCAGCATCTTCTGCTAATGTGTTACCTGTAAAGCCAAAACCTAGCATGGTAACTAAAGCAAACATCGAGAGTAATTTCTTCATCATGATCCCCTTATAGCGCTTCTACGCCGGTTTCACCGGTGCGAATACGGTAGACTTCTTCTAGATTGAAGATAAAAATCTTACCATCACCAATCTTGCCAGTCGCTGCTGATTTTTCAATCGCATCTACTACTTGGTCTAGTAATTCATCTTTAATCGCTACTTCTAATTTAACTTTAGGTAAAAAGTCTACCACGTACTCAGCGCCACGATATAGCTCGGTGTGACCCTTTTGGCGCCCAAACCCTTTTACTTCGGTGACAGTGATACCCTGTACTCCGATGATTGAAAGCGCCTCGCGCACTTCGTCAAGCTTAAAAGGCTTGATAATTGCGGATACAAATTTCATGAATGTCTCCTAGATTGATATTAACAATGACGGGTTTTGGCCCGTCATTTCTTTAGATTTAATTAGAATGTACGACCTAAAGTTACAATAACACGGTTAGCACCTAAGTCTTTAGTTTCTGAGCTGCCATTAAAGCTTGCGCCGCCGTAACCTCTACCACCCCAGTAACGTCCATTAGTGTTACCAACATAGTACACACCTGCGTTCCAACCATCAGCATTTGCAATTTTGAATGCTTTACTTAAACCAATTTTATAGTCTGTGTAATCAGGATCGTTTTCATTGTTAAGAGAAGTGCTTGGTGCAGAGCCGCCGCCGATTGAGCTAAAGTCTGCAGCCAAGTTGAGTTTGCCAGCTACATTCATATGTCCTACGTGACCAATTAAGGTCAAGTTGTACCATGGTAATGGGTATGCCGCGTTTAGTTCAAGGTATGTACTGCCGCTTGTTCCACCATCCCAGCCAGTATTTTTCTCTGCGCCAAACCAGTCACCTAATGTTACAGATGCTTTGGCACTTAACCATTTGTATGATAAGCCAAAGTTAGCTTCATAAGTGTCCCAGCGTCCGCCTTTTGGTGTTTGACTAAATCCAGATGCATCGCCTGCTAGATTGTATTTATCCCAGTTACCGCCTGGATAGAAATAGCCAATTGCGCCAACAGTGTAACCCAAACCTTCCACAGCAGTAATTGAACCATTGTAGCCAGCATATGCATCAATCTCTACTGACGCGTCAGGGAATGTATTTGGGGTAACAGTTGAACCCCAAACGCCAGCGTAAAAACCGCTTGAATGAGTCAGGTCAAAACCACCTTGAACAGCTGGTTTGTGCCATGATTGTGAAACACCACGTGTGTAGTAGTCTGAAACAAAACCAATGTTAGTTGTTAATGACCAAGAAGGCGCAGCCTCTTTGGTGGTAGTTGCTTCTGCAGCTTCTTCTGCAGCTGAAGCGAAAGAAGGTACAGCGAGAGCACTTAGAACTGCCAGTGATAGTAATGATTTACGCATGCTATTAACTCCAAATAAAAAAGTGTTATCTAAAAAATACACGATTTTGTTAAAGCAAGTGGCGTGCCAACAATAAAAACGTTTAAAATCAACAAGATATTAAATTGTCTGATTATTGTGTTTATGTAACGCTGGTAAATAATCTGATAAACTAGGCTTAATTAACTAGGAGTTTATCATGCTAGATACCCATAAAATTAATGAAATATCCAATAAAATCAAAGAGGTAGTAGCATCATCTCCTTTGGCGGATGTAGAGAAAAACGTAAATGCACTATTAAAGAGCGCATTCACCAAAATGGAGCTTGTGACGCGAGAGGAGTTTGAGGTGCAAGCGGAGGTGCTACGTCACACGCGTGAAAAACTTGATTTATTAGAAGCTCGCTTGGCTGAATTGGAAGGACAGTAAGCCTTATGAGTTTGGCTGTATTGTATAGTCGTGCGCTGACAGGCATGGATGCACCGCAGGTTGTAGTGGAAGTGCATCTTGCAAACGGCTTACCTAGCTTTACCATAGTCGGTTTGCCTGAAGCTGAAGTTAAAGAGAGTAAAGACCGTGTGCGCGCAGCTTTGCAAACCGCTCAGTTTGAATTTCCCGCACGACGTATTACTGTCAATTTAGCACCAGCAGATTTACCTAAGGAGAGTGGGCGCTATGATTTACCCATCGCATTGGGTATTCTTGCCGCCAGTGGTCAGATTCCTGTTTCATCTTTATCTCAATATGAGTTTGCTGGTGAGTTGGCCCTGACAGGCGAGTTGCGCCCAGTTCGTGGTGCATTGGCAATGACTTATAAGTCTTATCAAAGTGGGCGCGCTTTTATTTTGCCTACCGAAAGTGCGGTCGAAGCTGCATTGGTGAATGATGCCATCATTTATCCAGCAAAAAGTTTGCTAGAAGTGTGCGCACATTTAACGGGGCGCACTTTATTAGTGCAGCTAGATGCCCAGCGCCATGTGCAACCTATTATTTATCCTGATTTTAGTGAAGTTAAGGGACAGTCTGGGCCAAAGCGTGCTTTGGAAATTGCAGCTGCTGGTGGCCATAGTGTGATTATGAGCGGCCCGCCAGGTACAGGTAAAAGTATGTTGGCAAGCCGCTTTGTTGGTATATTGCCTAGCATGGCAGAGGATGAAGCTTTGGAGTCGGCCGCACTACAGTCGTTAAATGGCCATTATAAAATTGAGCATTGGAAGCGTCGTCCATTTCGGTCACCACATCATACTGCTTCTGGAGTAGCTTTGGTCGGTGGAGGAGGCATTCCGCGCCCAGGTGAAATTTCACTAGCGCATCGCGGCGTTTTATTTTTAGATGAGCTGCCAGAGTTTGACCGCAAAGTGTTGGAGGTGTTACGTGAGCCTTTGGAGAGCGGTCATATCACCATTTCGCGTGCAGCACGTCAGGCTGATTTTCCTGCACAGTTTCAGTTAATTGCTGCGATGAATCCTTGCCCTTGTGGGTATTTAGGGCATTTCAACAATAAGTGTCGTTGTACGCCAGATCAGGTTTCGCGTTATAAAGGCAAAATCTCAGGCCCGTTGTTAGACCGCATCGATTTACATATAGAAGTGGCAGCATTAAAAGAAGACGAGCTTACTAAAGCTGTCGATGCGGAAGCGAGTGAGGTTATTCGTAGCAGGGTGGAAAAAGCACGTGATGTACAGCTGCAGCGGCAGGGTAAAGCGAATTTTGCGCTAGGTAGCGCAGAAATAGACCAACACTGTCAGCCTGATGAGGCCGGATTATCCTTGCTCAAAACAGCGATATCGCGTCTAAATCTATCAGCGCGTGCCTATCATCGCATCTTAAAAGTGGCGCGTAGTATTGCCGATTTGGCAGGTGATACGGATATTAAACCCGTACACATTGCAGAGGCTGTGCAATATAGACGTGGTGACGTGTAGAACTAGATACGGCAAGTAGATACTTGCATGATAAAATTGAGAAAATTTTAACGACTGATTTTCATGGCTCATTTAACGATATCTCCGATAGAAACCAAATTACGCACTTTGTTAGCGCAGCGCATCCTCATTCTAGATGGTGCGATGGGGACGATGATCCAGCAATATAAGCTGACAGAAGCGGACTATCGTGGCGAGCGATTTACTGACTTTAAAGCGCCAGTAGGTGAACGGGAGTTGTTTGTCAAAGGTAATAACGAATTATTGACCTTAACTCAACCTGCGATTATTCAAGAGATTCACGAAAAATACCTAGCAGCTGGTGCAGATATTATTGAAACCAACACGTTTGGAGCCACGGCTGTTGCGCAAGATGACTACCATATGGCGCATCTGGTGTATGAAATGAACGTAGAGGCAGCAAAGTTAGCGAAGGCTGCTTGCGCTAAATACAGTACACCAGATAAACCGCGTTTTGTAGCAGGCGCATTGGGCCCTACACCAAAAACTGCTTCTATCTCGCCTGATGTAAATGACCCAGCTGCACGTAATGTGAATTTTGATCAGTTGGTGAATGCTTACTTAGAGCAAACGCGAGCATTGGTTGAAGGCGGTGCTGATATCTTAATGGTAGAAACTATCTTCGATACGCTTAACTGTAAAGCCGCATTATTCGCAATTGATGCATTTTTTGAAGAAGTTGGCTATACCCTGCCCCTCATGATTTCAGGCACGGTAACCGATGCCTCTGGACGTATTTTATCTGGCCAAACAGTCACGGCATTTTGGCATTCTGTGCGCCATGCTAAACCGCTCACCATTGGCTTAAATTGTGCACTAGGCGCTACTTTAATGCGTCCTTATGTAGAGGAGTTGTCATCGATTGCAGATACTTTTGTGTGTATCTACCCCAATGCTGGCTTGCCCAACCCGATGTCAGACACTGGCTTTGATGAAACGCCAGACGTGACATCAAGTTTAGTAAAAGAGTTTGCGTTGAGTAACTTCTTGAACATTGCAGGCGGCTGTTGCGGAACCACGCCAGCGCATATCAATGCTATTTACAACGAAGTTAAAGACTTACCGCCACGTCAGCTTCCAGTACTGCCGCGCACCTTGAAATTGTCTGGCTTAGAGCCATTTGTGATTGATGATGACTCGCTATTTGTGAATGTGGGCGAGCGTACCAATGTGACGGGTTCTAAGGCCTTTGCTCGTCTGATTATCAACGAGCAATATGATGAAGCGCTAACTGTAGCGCGTCAGCAGGTTGAGAACGGTGCGCAGGTGATTGATATCAACATGGATGAAGGCATGTTGGACGCAATCAAGGCAATGACTCACTTTTTGAACTTGGTGGCATCAGAGCCAGATATCGCGCGCGTGCCGATTATGATCGATTCCAGTAAATGGTCAGTGATTGAGGCTGGGCTGAAATGTGTCCAAGGTAAAGCAATCGTCAACTCTATTTCCATGAAAGAAGGCGAGGAAGAGTTCATTCGTCAGGCGAAATTATGCAAGCGCTACGGCGCCGCCGCTATTGTGATGGCGTTCGACGAAAAAGGTCAGGCCGATACCTTTGAGCGTAAGATTGAGATTTGCAAGCGCGCTTATGATTTATTGGTAAAAGCGCTAGATTTCCCGCCGGAAGATATTATATTCGACCCGAATATTTTCGCGATTGCGACTGGTATTGAAGAGCATAACAACTACGCCGTTGATTTTATCAACGCGACGCATTGGATCAAACAACATCTGCCTTACGCCAAGATTTCTGGTGGTGTATCTAATGTAAGCTTTAGCTTTAGGGGTAACGACCCTGCGCGTGAAGCGATTCACACCGTGTTTTTATACCATGCCATCAAGGCTGGCATGACCATGGGTATCGTCAACGCCGGTATGATGGGTGTGTATGACGATTTACCTGCGGAACTTAAAGAGCGTGTGGAAGACGTGGTGCTTAACCGTGTGGTTGACCCCAATAATCCACTAGCCGCTACTGAGCGCATGATTGAGATTGCCAGCACGCTTGTGGCTGGGGGTAAAAAAGAAGCGGCGACGCTAGAGTGGCGCGGCACGCCAGAAAACCCTGTGCCAGTTGAGAAGCGCCTGAGTCACGCCATGGTGCATGGCATTACCGAATTTATTGTAGAAGATACCGAAGAAGCACGGAAAAAAGTCGCAGCGGCTGGTGGCAGACCGATTCATGTGATTGAAGGCCCACTCATGGATGGCATGAACGTGGTAGGTGATTTGTTCGGCCAAGGCAAGATGTTCTTGCCGCAAGTGGTGAAATCCGCACGCGTGATGAAATCTGCTGTTGCGCACCTGATTCCGTTTATTGAAGCGGAAAAAGCGGCAGACGAAGCACGCACGGGGATTGTAGCTAAACCTAAAGGCAAAATGGTAATTGCAACAGTAAAAGGCGATGTGCACGACATCGGCAAAAACATCGTTTCTGTGGTGCTGCAATGTAATAACTTTGAAGTAGTGAATATGGGCGTCATGGTGCCTGCATCAGAGATATTAGCCATGGCTAAAGCCGAAAAGGCCGACATTATTGGTTTGTCTGGTTTGATTACCCCGTCATTAGAAGAAATGGCACACGTTGCGCGTGAGATGCAGCGCGACCCCTATTTCCAAAGTCAGCAAATGCCACTATTAATTGGTGGTGCTACTACTTCACGTGCCCATACTGCGGTAAAAATAGCACCGCATTACGATGGTCCGATTGTTTATGTGGCCGATGCTTCACGTTCGGTGACGGTAATGCAAAACTTACTCACGCCTGAAACACGGGGTGCTTATTTGGCTGAGATTCAGGCAGATTACGAAAAAGCGCGTACGCAGCATGCTAATAAAAAAGGCACGCCGATGTTAACTATCGCTGAGGCGCGTGCCAATAAAGCGGATCTTTCATTTGCAGGCGAAGATGCACCAGTGAAACCTAAATTCATCGGTCGTCGCGAAATTAAAAATGCAGACTTGAGCATCATTGCGCAATACATTGATTGGACACCATTCTTCCAAACTTGGGATTTGGCAGGTTTTTATCCAGCCATCTTGAAAGATGAGGTGGTCGGCGATGCCGCGACCAAAGTATTCAGCGAGGCGCAAGCTATGCTCAAAAAGATCATCGATGGCCGCTGGTTGACAGCTAACGGTGTCGTTGCTTTGCATCCTGCCAACAGGGTACACGATGATGACATTGAGATTTACACCGATGAAACGCGTGAGCAGGTTGCGTTTACCTATTACGGTATGCGCCAGCAAACCGTAAAACCTGTCATTGATGGCATTGCCCGCCCTAACCAATGTTTAGCGGATTTCATTGCACCTAAAGGTACCCCAGACTATATCGGCTTGTTCGCAGTGACGGCTGGCTTAGGCATTGAAAAGCATGAGAAGAAGTTTGAAGATGCGCATGACGACTACAGTAGTATCATGCTTAAAGCCTTGGCAGACAGATTGGCTGAAGCGTTTGCCGAGTATATGCATGAGCGCGTCCGTGTTGACTTCTGGGGCTATGCCCCGAATGAAAGCCTAAGTAAAGAAGCGCTCATTAAAGAGCAATACCAAGGTATTCGACCTGCCCCAGGCTATCCTGCCTGCCCCGACCATACGGTTAAACCAGATATGTTTAAGTTGCTACAAGCGGAGACTATTGGCATGACATTGACCGAGTCATTTGCGATGTCGCCAGGCGCTGCGGTGTCAGGTTTCTATTTTGCACATCCAGAAAGTAAGTATTTCAGTGTGGATAAAATTGGCACAGATCAACTACAGGATATGGCAGAGCGTAGAGGGTTAACTAAAGCGTATTTAGAGCGTTGGTTAGCGCCGAACCTCTCATAAGCAGATATGGAAAGTGTTCTTTTCCTAATAGTTGTACTAACTTTTGCCGCGTTGCCACTGATTTTACCTTTTGTCTTTATGGAAATGACGGCCCAGAAAAAGCACCCTGTTAGCGATAAAAGACGTAAGCTCGCAAGATTATTAGGCTGGGTGTTGGGGCTAAGTTTGCTTGTATTAATTGTCTACTTTGGCGTTAGCAACGAAGATGGTCGTATGCGCTCTTTAATAAGAGGAACTGTTCAGTTTTTGCTGTTTTTAATGGATTTTTTGAAATAATCTTATGCATATTCATATATTAGGTATTTGCGGTACATTCATGGGCGGTATCGCAGTGCTGGCTAAGGCTGCTGGCCATAAAGTCACAGGCTGTGATGCCAATGTTTATCCGCCAATGAGCACGCAGCTAGAGGCGCAAGGGGTGGAGTTGATTGAGGGCTTCGACCCATCGCAAACAGCGCTTAACCCAGATATTTATGTGATTGGTAATGTGGTGTCACGCGGCAATCCTTTAATGGAAGCGATTTTAAATCAAGGCTTGCCGTATATTTCAGGCCCGCAATGGCTGGCAGAGAATGTGTTGCAAGGTAAGTGGGTGCTAGCAGTAGCTGGTACGCATGGCAAAACTACAACAAGTTCTATGTTGGCGTGGATATTGGAGTATGCAGGCTTAGCACCTGGATTCCTGATTGGCGGAGTGCCTGAGAATTTTTCAGTATCCGCACGTTTGCCACAAACACCAGCACAAGATAAAAACAGCGTGTCGCCTTTTTTCGTGATTGAAGCGGATGAGTATGACACTGCATTTTTTGATAAGCGTTCCAAGTTTGTGCATTATCGTCCACGTACTGCGGTACTAAATAATCTGGAATTTGACCATGCGGATATTTTTGAAGATTTAAATGCGATTGAAAAGCAGTTTCACCACTTGGTCAGAACAGTACCTCAACAAGGCTTAGTTGTTGCCAACGGTAAAGAAGCCAGTTTGCAACGAGTGCTCGATAAAGGTTGCTGGACACCTGTAGAGAAGTTTGGCACGGATGACGACTGGCATGCAGTTAATGCACAAGGCGACGGTAGTTTTGATGTTGTTTACAAAGGACAAATGCAAGGACATGTGGCTTGGGGGCTGTTAGGCGAGCACAATCGCATGAATGCACTGGCAAGCATTGCTGCTGCACGTCACGCTGGCGTTGCTGTTGAGGTCAGTATTGCTGCCTTAACCGCATTTAAGAACGTGAAGCGCCGCATGGAAGTGCGTGGTGAAAGTCGAGGTGTGGTGGTGTATGATGATTTTGCTCATCACCCAACCGCGATTGAAACTACCATTGCAGGTTTACGCGCCAAAGTGGGGGCTGCACGTATCTTGGCAGTATTAGAGCCTCGTTCTAACACCATGAAGCTAGGCGTAATGAAAAATGCCTTACCTGCTAGCTTGACGCAAGCTGACTTGGTATTTTGTTATCAGGCGAATTTAGGTTGGGATGCCGGTGCGGCACTTGCGCCAATCGCCAGTAAAACGCAAGTATATGACGATCTGACGCAGTTAATTCTTGCCATTAAGCAAGTAGCAACCGCTGGTGACCATGTATTGGTGATGAGTAATGGTGGTTTTGGTGGTATTCATCAGAAATTACTCGATGCTTTAAAAGAAG
>Ga0208630_100152_pt1 | contig 17952 bp, 6 predicted proteins | sample LakWasMet32_HOW6_2_FD_183874 | JGI IMG/M metagenome (GOLD analysis project Ga0208630, IMG submission 183874) | Freshwater sediment methanotrophic microbial communities from Lake Washington under simulated oxygen tension - Sediment Metagenome... | ecosystem: Environmental > Aquatic > Freshwater >... | reverse complement strand
GCAAAAACGAATAACAGCAACATTGCCAATTTTGATTTTTTTCTCATCGTTTCATCTCTTCAGTATTAATTAAAAGTTGCGGAGTGCGCGTTGTTACGATACTTCCATAAACTCTAAAGCAGCTATCATGCCAATAATTAAAAACCAACCGTCTTGATATGGAAATCCATTTTTTACACTAGCAACACATTGTTTTTTATAATTATTTTTCTATTTATTTGAATTGTTTTTAACTCGGGGTTTTTACGCTTTCATCTAATTTACGAAGCTGACTGTTGAAGCAGCAACAGGCCATCATCAGCTGGTGTCGCTAGATAAGCAGAATGCATCCCCACGCGTAGGAGCGGGCCTTGCCCGCGATCACAAATCCGCCAGGCAAAAAAAAGGCTCAGGAGCAACCTGAGCCTTTTCCGCTTACTTGACAACGCTGAAAGACGCATTGCTTTTTACTTCATCCATGAACCAACTTAACTCTGGTGATTAAGTGCAACAAAACTCCAAATGAGCTAAACGCTCTTTTGTACGCCACACCTAAGCACACATATTAAAGCCGGTAAACTCTCCAACAAGCGGGTCGTATAGCATCAAGCCCGCTTAAAACTGCATCCCTGCCATCGCCTCCTTGCGATCTTACTGCTCCTTAAATTTTGCCGCTCAACTGCACACCGAACCAAGCGGGGTACGGATTGGGAGAATAAGAGTTCCAACCCTCTTCGTGCTCATTATTGTTGAACAAGTTCTTGGCGATAAAACTCACATCCAACATATTGTTCTTGGTACCCACACCAATCGCAAAGTCAGTCAAACTCCTAGCATCCGTGTTTCCGTATACAGACAAGTTATCAGCGTTGTTGTAACCACTCTGGAAATTGGTATTGAAACTGGTATGGAAGTTAAATTTATCGAAAACCGGTCTGGTGTATTCCGCCCCAACAACAAAACTCCACTTATTTGCGCCCGGAAGAGTTGCACCGCTAAAATCAACATAAGAAGCTGTCAAATAGCCCAATTCGTCCGGCTTGCCGGCATTTTTATAGTCGATATATTGGGCGATGTTATAGGCACCACTCAAGCGCATAGACAAGTTAGGGATAAGGTTATAGACACTATCCAATTCCACACCATGCACGCGCACTTTATTAACATTGCCTTGCGCGCTGGCGTAAGCCGTCAGCCCGTTATTATTAAGCGCTGTCTGATAGGTATCCACCACCTGTACCGTTTGTTGATAGTCTTTTACATCCATTACAAACGCATCGATGTTAAAGATTATCGATTTATCGAGCCAGAAGGTCTTAAAGCCTATTTCTGCAGCATTGGTGATTTCCGGTTTCACATTCCGTGTTACCCCATTCACGTTTAGCGCCGAGCCTGACTTTTCACCATATTGCCAAGATATATAGGTGTTGATGTTGTCATTAATCTTATAACTAGGCGTGAATTGCGCAGTAGTCAGAATATCGTCATAGTCACTTGAGACTGGTTGATACAATTGTCCAAATTGGGTTTGCCGCAGGGTCTTTGCATGCCCAACCATTTTCTTTTGATCAGCTGTCAAACCATTGGTATACGCTTGCCCAGGTGTCGCCGTAATAGCGGCACCAAAATACTCATTAGCAACACTGTCAGCCAGCTTCAATTGTTCAACAGAATTAGTGCCTGTTAAAGCGCCATAATTCGCCGCGGTGGTAGACGTAACGGAGTTAAAGCCACCCAGCTGCACATCGCGTACTCTTACCGGATTTAAAGCCTGGCCTCTGCCGTTACTGGTGATATTGATATTATCTTCAGTCTTGCGATTTTCTTTGGTAACCCTTACGCCAGTGGTTAACGTCAATGCATCGGTAAAATGCAAATCACTTTCAGCAAAAATAGAACCCGATAAGGTATTAACCTCAGTCACACCTTTTCTTCGCGCTTCTTCTAAAGAGTCCCTTAACAACCTGTCACCAGCGCTTTTATTCAAACCAGGCGCAGCATTTCTATATAACGCGTCGTATTGAGCATTATTGGCAAACCACGCGCCGGCATCCGATCCCCACCCAGCCTTTGAATCAATATCATCGTGAGTCTTCATACCAAACAACCCGGCTCGGTAATCTACAAACCCACCGGGTTTATTTTTGATTTTAAATTCCTGGGTGAACTGCGTGTAATTAACCCCGCCGCCGCCATCAGCACTTATGTCAAACGGCGTACCTTCGTCATTGTGCGCATCAAAACTGTATTCACGCACCGCAGTGTTCGAGCTCAAAATATGCTCGGCAACATCCCAATCAACTTGCGCCGAAGCGCCTTGATTGGATACCGTTTGACCTTTGTTTTCATTAAACCAAACCGAGTTGCGTTGCTCGCCACCAATATAATCTGCCCAGGTAAATCCCCTACCTACAAAGGATGGACGAGGCCCATACTGAATTGTGCCATCAGCCTTATAGAAATTATTGAGTTTGGATTGGGCTTGGCTTCCATTCGTATCGGTACGCGTGTTTGGCGCATTCGGATAGAAAGTAGGCTGTGCATGATAAAAGGTCAGGCCATTTTGTAATTGCGGCTGCTTGGGTTCAAAATCAGCACTTAATTTCGCGGTTACATTTGAGGTTGGTGTAAATAACAACTGCACCCGTGAACTCAAGCGGTCTTTGTTGTAGAGGCTGTAGTTAGAATCGTAGTTATTTTCATAGAAGCCGCGACCTTTATCGACAATAAAAGAACCTCGCCAAGCTAACAGGTCATCAATCACACCGCCGCCCATCGCACCTTTGAGAATTAATGCCTCACGCTCGCCATAAGTCGCAGAGTATTCGGCAGTCGGAGTAAACGTGGGCGCTTTGGAATTAACCACCACCTTTCCGGCACTGGCACTCAACCCGCCCTCGGTACCTCTAGGGCCTCGAGTCACTTCTACCGAATCAACATCGTAAAAACTAAAGTTGGCAAGCTGCGACAGTCCATAACTGACGCCGTCAACCGTTATGCCGACACTGGGATCTTGGGTTTCAGTAAACGATCGCTTACCTACACCACGAATAGATAACGATGCACCCCGGGTATTGTTTTGGTTAAATTGCACGTTGGACGCGCGTCGGGTGATAGCTCCCAAATCTAACGCTAATTCTCGATCAAGCTCCTTACCCGTCACCACCGACACCGATTGGGTTACGTCATGTAATTTTGCCAGCTTGGGTCGCGCTTTAACCACCACTTCACCCAAATTATCGGTTTCTGCGGCTTGTTGTTCAGCAACTGTTTCAGTAGGCTCAGCCGTTGCAGCAGTAAGCTCGGCAAGTGAAGGCTCACCAGCGGCCGGAGCCACTGCACCGGCCGCGCCAGCTTGCTTAAGTGAATCACGTTCATGTTGCACCGCTTCTAATTGCGCTTTTAACAGCGCATTTTCTGCTTCTAAATCACTGACAGCTTTGGTGCTTTGTGATTTTTTTGCCGATTTTTTCGGCGCGGCATTAACATCGTGAACGCTAACCAAAGACACACCAACCACCGCAGCGGCCACACATAGTGAGAGTCTTTTTCTTCGACTAACCGAATCTGGAATAGCCTGCCCACGACTTATCCCATCTGAAAAAGTATCTACCAAACTAGAATTCATTACCTATTTCCTCTTAATTTAAAAATTCAAAATCCATGTACCGACGTCAAGCCGGTCACGTGCGGTGTGACAATTCCGTTTTCTCTTGGTTAACTGATAAAGCAGTTTGTTAACCCCCGAGCCACCGCACCGACAGGATTAGTTTTTTAAATTAGCAAGGCATGTGCCATTTTTTTAAATTTTTAAATTCGCGCTTAAAACACCCCCATCTTTTAACAACATACTGTTGATTTATATCTTTTTTTAGAATTACAAAATTATTACCGGGTAAGTAATTACTTACAGAAGGATGCATTATCATTCACATAAATTGCTTTTAGGTGCGCACACTCTGCTGATGAGGTGTTTATAAAACAGCAGCTCAGCAAACATATAAGTGTTTTTCACCAATAAAACACACTGCCATACAGTAAACAGCTCATGCTTCGACAGGGCTCAGCACGAACGATAAAATTTTCTTGGTTGCAATATTTGTAGGGGCGATTTTAATCGCCCAGGGTGAATGAATTCGCCTACAACACGATCAGTTAATTTTTAAATCTTCCCGCTCAACTGCACACCAAACCACGCTGGATAAGGATTAGGGCTGTAAGAGTTCCAGCCGCTTTCATGCTCGTTATTATTAAACAAGTTCTTGGCAATAAAGCTCACATCTAAGACGTTGTTTTTGGTACCCACACCAATCGTAAAATCGGTAAGACTTCGTGGCGTGGTTTTGCCGTAAAAAGACAAGTTATCGAGCGTGTTGTAACCGCTTTGGAAATTGGTATTAAAACTGGTGTGGAAGTTATATCTTTCAAACACCGGCTTGGTGTATTCCGCACCGACCACAAAACTCCACTTGTTAGCGCCCGACAGGGTTTTATTGCTGAAATCGATATAGGGCGCAGTTAAATACGCCAACTCATCCGGCTTGCCGGCATTATTAAAGTCGATATATTTGGCCAGGTTATAAGCGCCATTCAAACGAAACGACAGGTTGGGGATAACATTAAAGACACTATCCAGCTCCACCCCATGCACACGCACTTTTTTAACATTTCCTTGCGCACCAACGTAAACAACTTGCGGGTTGCCGTTAGCACGATTGATTTCAGTCTGAAACTCGTCAACTACCTGTACCGTTTGTTGATAGTTGTGAATGTCCATCACAAAGACATCAGCATTGACAATAATGGCTTTTTCCAGCCAAAAGGTTTTAAAGCCTAATTCCAGCGCATGGGTGTTTTCCGGTTTAACAGTGCTAGACACACCGTTAATATTGATAGGCGCACCGGATTTTTCACCATATTGCCAAGTCAAGTACGCAGTGACGTCGTCATTAAATTTATAGCTGGGCGTCAGCTGGGCGGTAAATAAAGTATCGTCATAGTCACTGGTTACCGGTTTATATAGCTGACCAATTTGGTTAGATCGAATGGTTTTGGCATTACCCACCAGTATTTGTTGATCCGGCGTCAAACTGGCGTAAGCGGCTCCAGCAGTAGAGGTTATTGTTTTGCCAAAATAGCGGTTGGCCACGCTATCTGCCAACTGTAATTGCTGGGTACTGTTGCCGGCTTTTAGTGCGCCATAATTCACACCATTAGCCTTATCCGTCGCTGTAGTCGCACTTGCCGTTGTTATAGAGTCGAAACCATTTAATTGCACGCCACGCACGGCCACAGGATTTAAAGCTTCACCCGACCCGTTGTTACTGATTCTAACTTCGTCCGTGGTTTTACGATTTTCCCTGGTAACCCGCAGGCCCGGTGTTAAGGTAAAAGCGTCGTTAAAATGCAAATCCGATTCACCAAAGATCGCACCCGACAAGGTATTTGATTCGGTATTGCCAAATTTGCGCGCGTCATTCAAGGTATCCTTAAGCAAGGCAATACCCGCGCCACGGTTGGCAGTGTTATTCCTCTCTAAAGCATTGTATTGATTATTGGTAGCAAACCAAGCGCCGGCATCTGCGCCCCAACCGGTTTTGGAATTAATGTCATCATGGGTTTTCATCCCTATTAACCCGGCTCGGTAATCAATAAAGCCGCCCGGTTTATTTTTAACATTAAACTCTTGAGTAAATTGGCTGTAATTAACCCCGCCGCCGCCATCCAAGCTGATGTCAAACGGCGTGCCTTCATCGTTATGGGCATCGAAAAAGTATTCATGCACTGCCGTGGTAGAAGTAAGAATATGATCAGCCACATCCCAATCGACCTTAACCGATGCGCCTTGATTGGATACGGTTTGACCCGCATTGTGATCAAACCAGACTGAATTACGTTGTTCGCCGCCGATATAATCTGACCAGTTAAAGCCCCGATTCTGAAACAGCGCCCGCGGTCCAAATTGAGTAACGCCGGCAGTATTAACAAAGCCATTTAACTTGGATCGAGCTGTTCCACCGTTGGGATCCGTCAACGCACCGTTGGCAAATTGTAACGGCTGACCATTGTGATAAAAGGTTAAACCATTTTGCAGTTGCGGCTGTTTAGGCTCAAAGTGGGCAATAATTTTGGCGGTTATATTGGAAGTAGGGGTCAGCAAAAATTGCACTCTGCCACTCAAGCGATCCCGATTGTAGAGACTGTAGTTGGAGTCGTACTTATTTTCGTAAAACCCGCGACCTTTATCGACAATAAATGATCCGCGCCAGGCCAGCAGGTCATCAATCACGCCGCCCCCCAAAGCACCCTTGAGAATCAACGCTTCGCGTTCACCATAAGTCGCCGAGTATTCTGCCGTTGGCGTAAAGGTAGGTGCCCGGGACGTCACTTTAACTTTACCTGAACTGGCGGTTAAGCCGCCCTCGGTGCCTCGAGGGCCACGCGTCACCTCAACGGTATCGACATCATAAAAACTGAAGTTAGCCAGCCCAGTTAATCCGTAATTGGTTTCATCAACCACCACCCGCACACTGGGATCTTGGGTTTCTGCGGTGGTGCGCTTGCCGAGGCCACGAATGGATAACGATGCAGTTCGGGTATTCGCCTGGTTAAATTGCACGTTGGAAGCACGCCGGGTGATTGCACCTAAATCTAACGCCAACTCTTGGTCAAGCTGTTTGCCCGATACCACCGACACCGATTGATTTATGTTATGTAGTTTCTCCAACTTAGGGCGAGAGCGCACCACAACCTCACCTAGATTGTCGGTATTGGCTTCTTGAGCAACAACTTCGGCGGCTTCTGCAGTTGCAGGCTCGCTAGCTATGGCAGGTTCTGCGCCAGGAGCTATCGCCACACCTTGCTTAAGAGATTCATTCTCTTGTTGCAGTTGATCATTTTTTTGCTGCACGGCTTGTAACTGAGCCTTTAACCGGGCCAACTCGGAGTCATCATTTGCTGCTGCAACACTGGATGCTTTATTTTTTGATGCTTTCTTAGTTGCGGCATTGACATCCTGAGCGGCTATTAAAGAAGCCCCCATCACTGCCGCCGCCACACAATAGGACAGCAATTTTTTACGACTGACATCCGGCGGAATATTCTGCTGTCGATTTAAATCATCAATAAAACTAACACCCAAATTATTACTCATCAGCGATTTCCCTTATTTAAAATTACAAGGATTTGTAATATCAGCAAGCAATAGAATCCCCCGCCCATTTCGAGCAAAGAAATCCACACTAACCCACTGATTAAATGATGGAAATTCTGTCTATTTGCAGAATTACCTGCTTTTATTAAAGCAAACGCTGTGCCATATACATGTTGATTTGAATTTTTTATTGCTTGCGCAAGTTACTTGTATCTAATTGATTTGTGTGTACTTTTTAAATATTCAGTGCCGTAAGTTATTACTGCTCTTTCATAAACGATTGACTCATTCCTTAAGCTGCTGACTGGCGGCCACTCTGTGCTCATTAAGTGTTTATTGATCAACAAGTGCAGTTCCCAATACCAAGAAGCCTGAATGGCTTACGACTCTGTTATGGAATGTTTCCGTCCATGCTTCGACAACTCAGCACGAACGAAAACATTTTCGTAACTATTCAGTGTTGCTTAGCTTTGAAGGGTTCAGGTAAATAACATTCACCCGGTCGGGCAGCATCGAAGCTTTTCGAGGCGAATAAATTCGCCCCTACATTGGATAATGAAGGGGTTATTTTCTAACCAACGCATTAAACGAAAAAAGCCAGGAAGGTGCACCTTCCTGGCTTTGGTCAGCGTTGAATCCGGACTGAATTTAAGCGATAAGCTCCTTAATCACTTTGCCATAAACAACCGTTGGTCGTTCAGATCGGCCATTGTGTAAGAATGTCGTTTTTAGATGATCCAAGCCCAATAAATTCAACACAGTTGCATGTAAGTCATAGGTATCAACGGCCTTGGATTTATCCGCGACTTGCAAGCCGACTTCATCAGTTGCGCCGTAAGTCGTTCCTGCATTAACGCCGCCGCCAGCCAGCCATTGGGTGTAGCCCCAAGGGTTATGATCGCGACCATTACCACTTTGACCGTATGAGGTGCGGCCAAATTCGGATGTCCATACCACCAGCGTTGAATCCAGCAAGCCACGGGACTTTAGGTCAGCAAGCAAGCCGGCGATGGGCTTATCAACTGCTCTGGCATGTTTGCTGTGGTTTTCTTCAAGATTGGTATGTCCATCCCAGTTTCTGCTGTCGCCAGCGACTTCTTGCGGACCGGAGACAACTTGAATAAAGCGCACACCGCGTTCAACCAAGCGACGTGCCCGCAGTAACGTTTCGCCATAACTTTTGCTGGCTTCATCGTTCAAACCGTAAAGCTCTTTAGTCGCATCGGATTCTTTCTTAAGGTCGACCGCTTCCGGCGCGGTTGTTTGCATACGTGCGGCAAGCTCATAAGATTGGTTACGTGCTTTTAGCTCAGTGTCTTGAGGATACTTAGCGCTTTCCAAGCCATTTAAGCGGTTCAATAAATTCAGTGCGCCGTTTTGTTGTTGCGCTGCCACTAATTCAGGACGATCCAAAAACAAAATTGGCGAGTCGCCCGGACGAAATGCCGCACCTTGATATACCGCCGGCAAGAAGCCAGAACTCCAGTTAATAGAGCCGCCGGTAGGTTCTTTTTTGTCGTTATAAAGCACGACATAAGCCGGTAAATCCGGGTTAGCCGTGCCCAATGCGTATTGAATCCATGCCCCCAATGACGGACGACCTGGGTTTAAATCGCCGGTATTCAATTTAAGAATTGAAATATTGTGCGTGGCTCCAATAGTGACGCTGGATTTAATAAAGGCCAGTTTATCGGCATGCTGGGCCAAGTTTGGCAGTAAATCAGAACACCACGCGCCGCTTTCGCCATGTTGTTTCCAGGTTCTGTTGGTCGCATAAAGCTTACCTGTACCGCCACGCACACCGCCTTTAATACCTTCCATAAACGATTGTGGAATTTCCTGCCCAGCCAGTTTGATCAACTCAGGCTTGTAGTCATAAAGATCAAGCGTACTCGGCGCGCCATCCATGTGCAGCCAGATAACCGATTTTACTTTGGCCGGAAAATGCGGCTGCTTTGCCGCTAATGGATCAACCACAAGGTCGCTGGCCATCGCGGCTGAAAATCCGCCCAAACCGGGCAGGAATCCGCTTGCCGCCAAGCCACCGAGGCCAAGTCCTGATTTAACTAAAAAGTCTCTACGTGATTTATTGCTCATGTCATTGTTCCTATTTTGAATAGATGTGCGTCATTAAAAGCGATAGCTAAACTCGTTTGAGTTCGCAACGGTATGTACCAAATCAACAAACGCCGCGGCTCTGACTGGGTTCAACGCTTGCGTATCTTTAAGACCAGTAGGAATGCTCACCGCGAACTTACCTGTTGCTGCTTTTTGCAAAATGGTTTTTTCCTGAGCGTTCAAGAATTCTTGCAAAGCACCTTTCTCAGCATCACTTGGTGTACGAGCAAACAAGATTTGATACAGCTTATTCAATTGCGCCGTCTCATCGTTACCGGCTTCAGTGATGACCCTGCCTGCCAGCGCTTGCGACCATTCAAATACCGTATCGCTATTGAACAATGCCAAGGCTTGCAGAGGCGTAGTAGTCACATCACGTTTGCTGTGTACTTGCTGCGCTGAGGCCATATCGAATGTTTGCAACAGCGGGTAAGGCACACTGCGTCGAGTGAAGATGTACAGGCTACGACGATTTTGATCGTGCGGATCTTTTGATGCTTTCCATTTGTCGCCCGCCCCCAGATTGGCCGGCACCGGCGGGAATACACTCGGACCGCCGACATTGCCTTCAAGCTTACCGGAAGCGACTAACAGTGAATCGCGAATCTGTTCGGCATCTAAACGCTGCCTAGGGAATACTGCCAACAGCTTGTTTTCAGGATCGGCTTTAGCTACTTCTTCGCGGTAATCAGATGATTGACGATAGACGCTCGACAACAGGATTTCACGATGCAGTTTCTTGATGCTCCAACCTTGTTTGATAAAGTTATCAGCCAAGTAATCAAGCAATTCAGGATTGCTGGGTTTTTTGCCTGCCTTACCAAAATCGCTGACAGTTTCAACGATACCGCGACCAAAATATTGATCCCATACTCGGTTGACGTAGACCCGAGCCGTTAACGGATTATTTGGACTGGCTATCCATTTCGCCAATGCTGCGCGCCGTCCAGAGGAAAACGCTAATGGTTCAATAGCGGGTTGCTCATCATTGATGGCCGCAATAAAGCCCGGTTGCACTTCATCTGTGGGTCTATCAAACACGCCCGCAAAGCGGATATGCGTGGGTGGCACATCAGCATGCCCCAGTTCGGTGACCGCTGAAATTGTCGTTGAGCCCTGAGTAGGCAAGAGTTTGTCGAATTTCTTTAATTCCTTGTCCAACTCTTTGTACTGTTTAGATAATTCGGCATACTCCGGCTTGTAATCTTTAGCGCCTGGTTGGGAGTTATCGGCATAGAACGCCGCTACATCAGAATCTTTAGCGTTATTGTCATAACGATGCCGCACCCAACGCTCTTCAGGATTTAACTGATTTATTGGTTTATTAAGTGCCTCTTGCGTGGCTAATGAAAAACGCTCGTAGTTATATTTTCTACCCGCCTCTTTAATGGGCTCCAGCAGCGCTTGTTGTTTATCGCGAATGTCTTTAGTGGCGTCTTCCCATTTTTTCCAGTCCGCTTCAAAGGCATGTTCAACCTTGCCTTTCGCGGCGGGAATGTTGTCCACAGCGTGCACATTGGCAAAAAATGATTGCAGCTGGTAATACTCTTTCATCGAGATATTATCGAACTTGTGATTGTGGCAGCGCGCGCAACCCACTGTTTGCGCTAAAAACACTTCGCCGACCGTATCGGTAATGTCGGTAGTGTTTTGAAACTTCTTTTGCACCAAGTCGCGGGAGTTACTGTCATCCGGATAACTTCTTAAAAAACCGGTGGCAATTAATGCATCCGGGTTGCCCGGTGCAATTTCATCACCTGCTAATTGCTCGGAAACAAATTGGCTGTAAGGCTTGTCTTGATTGAAGGCGTTGATGACGTAATCACGGTAACGCCATAAGCTTTCGCGGGTTTCATCATTGGTAAAACCAGAACTGTCAGCATAACGGGCAAGATCAAGCCAGCGTCGCGCTTGACGCTCACCGTATTTGGGTGATGCCAGCAAGCGATCGGCCAGCTTTTCGTAGGCATCCGCTCCGGCATCGTTGACAAAGTTTGTTACTTCATCGGGAGTAGGAATTACGCCCCAGGCATCCAAAGTTGCTCTTCGCACAAAAGCTGCACGATCAGCATCTGGCGATGGAGTAATGCCCTTTGCTTCTAAAGGCGCCAACACAAAAGCATCTAACGGCGAACGTACCCAGCCCTTGTTATTTACATTGGGCTGCTCCGGCGCTTTAATCGGCTGATAAGACCAATGTTTAGATTTTTTCGCCGCCGGCGCGTCTGCAACAGGCGTTGTTTGAGCAGCTTGAGTTACCGCCTGCGGACTTGCAGCCGAAGTTGCCTCAATAGCAGCTGGTGCCGCCTGAACACCGATCGCGCCAACAGAATTATTGAATAGATCGACCGCTGACCTTGACTCTTCGGCGACCAGCACCGAGAGCCCAAAGAGAATGGTAGAAAAAAATTGTTTGTTCATAAACTTCCTCCAAAAATCAAATACGGCGCGATTATGACTAAGGATGTCGCCAAAAATATCTTCCGCTTCGGCTCCCTCATGCTCTGCATCACTGCCATTAAGTTATGCAAAATCGATAACACTTGTAGGTGCGAATTTATTCGCACAACTGGCTAATCATTGCTTCGCAATGTGCGAATAAATTCGCACCTACATCTAACTTAATGGCAGTGACGCGGAGAGTAAGAACGATGCGTCTGTATTTGGTGAAATTATTTTCAAGCCTTATTGAGACTTTTTAGGCTCTAAACATCGTCATAACCAGCAATTTACTTATTGCATGTTCCAACTATTGCTTCGGTGCCGGCGGAACAATTTTGCTTAGTTTGCCGCCTTCTTCTTCGTAGTTTTGCGCGCCAACCGCACCCACGACCTTAAAGCCTTTTGCTGTTAGCAAGTCGGCCGTAGCGCCTGCCCGGCCGGCATGATTTGATACGGTGACAATATTTCTATCCTTAGGAATAAACGCTAAGTTTTTCTCTACATCAGCCGCTTGAATACTTAAGTAGACCGGAAATCCGCCATTTTTAGTAAGCTCGTCAGGACGACGGACATCGATAATAGTTAGCTGTTCAGGATGCGCCAGCAAGGCATCAAACTGGGCACGGTTAAGTTTTGGTGTCTTGTACTTATATTCTGCAGCAGGCGCTTTTTTTTCGTCTTTAACCGGGTCCGCAGCAAACGCTAAGGAGGATGAGAGAATCATTAACAGCATTAATAGTTTTGACAGGATTTTCATATCACTACTTTCCTTTTTAAGTTTCTAAGATGATTTGTCTAAAATTTATGTAAAGCATTTGATATGCCAACATAATAAAAAGACATTAATTCGCCTTGCGTTTTAATCTAAGCTATTGATTTTAAATTTTATTTTTATAGCTCCTCGCCAACTCAACGCCATGCGCTATTTTAAATTGACAAGACTTCTGCCTTCTGATCAACAGCCAGGTAGCACACGTTGTCGGTCTGGAAGCATCCAGAAAATGCAAGATTGCTGGGCTGATAATGCCCAGCACTAAATCGACAAAAAAGACGGGGGGTTAAAGAGCCGTAGGAGCAGGCCGTGCCCGCGAAAATAAATCGCGGGCACGGCCCCCCGCTCCTACGAGAGATAATTCCCTTAAATCTTGCCTCTGATCGCCACCCCAAACCATTGCGGCTGCCCAGGGTTGGCAGAGTTCCAAGTTTGCGATGCATAGGTTTGATTGTTGAACAAGTTTTTGGCGATAAAGGACAGATCAAACAGCTTATCGCGTCGACCAATACCAATAGCAAAATCGGTCGTGGTATTGGCTGCGATATAACTGTAACTAGACAGTGAAATATCACTCTTAGAGCCGCTGGTGTATGCAGTATTAAAGCTGGTATGGAATTCGCTATTGCCCAACACATTGACACCCACCAATGCTAATGGGAAGCGGACTTCAGGCCCTATATTGAAGGTAAATTGCGAAGCACCCGGCAGACGCTCACCGGTTGCATCATAAAATGCCGGTGAACCGGGCCAGTTTAATTCAACAGGTTTAGCCAGGTTCTTAAAGTCCGTATAGATGGCATCATTGAAGGACCCGGAAAAACTGATCGAGGTATAGGGTATGCCATCATAAGCACCGTCAATCTCCACCCCTAACGCCCTGACACCCTTAGCGTTACCGGTGGTGGATAAATAGGTTGGATCGGCGACCGGGTTGGTTTGGCGGGCAATATTAGTCGAGTACTCATCAACTATCCGCACAGCTTGTTGGTAGTTAGTAATATCGGTGTAAAAAAAGTCCGTATTTAGCGTTAGCGTTTTATCAAAGAATGATGACTTTAAACCGATTTCATACGAGTTGGTTTTTTCCGGATCGGCCAGATTTGCCACACCATTGTTAGTTTGAGAAACCCCCGCCTTTTCAGCGTATTGCCAAGAGACATAAGAAGTTAAATCCTCATTGAACTTATAACTAGGACTGACCACATAACCGGGTTGAGTTGATTTGTAAGGCTTGCCCGGCTCCTTGTCCCAAAGCACTCCGATTCCAGACCCTGCCCGGATTGATTTAGCATCGACCACCTGCCTTCTTTGCGCAAGATTAAGATTGCTGTAATTCTGCTTATAGTACTGCTGCGCTACTGCATTTGCCGCCGTCAATTGCGCAGGATCAGCGAGCGCTGCCGCCGTTAAGGTTCCGTAAAGTGGATCGGTTGACGCCACGGAAGTATTAAGTCCAAATCCCCCAGTATTTATGCCGTTGACTACCCCGGGATTGAGATTGGCACCCGCACCATTGTTAACGATATATTTTTCAGTCTGCTGATGGCGGTTCTCATTACTAAACCGGAAACCTGTAGTCAACGATAGCGGCTCGGTGATATGCCATTTGGCTTCAGCAAAAATTGCCCCAGTTTGGTTGTGAATGTAATAAGGCCCATTGGTAGCCAATTCTTTTAACGAATCTGACATCAATTGACGACCGGCACTATCAGCATCCAATCTAGCGTACTGCTGTGGTGACGCAAACCATGCACCGGCATCTGTGCCAAAACCAACCGCATTATCTTTAATCTGATCTCGATCAAGCAAATAAATGCCCGCCGTATAATCGACCAATTTGTCGATTTTGGAACTCACTTTCAGCTCCTGGCTTATCTGCACGAAACTGGGCACGCCGCCACCGCCGTTTTTACTTATATCAAATGGCGTACCTTCATCATTGCGAGCCAGAAATTCATAATCCCTAACTGCCGTGATGGAGTTGATATTGAAATCACCAACTCGCCAATTTAAATCTACCAAGCCGCCCTTGCTGGCAGTAATCAGCGGTTGCTGATTGTCTTGATTAACCGTTTTTCTTTGGTTGCCTTTCAGGTAATCGTCTTGGTAAGTATATTGAGTATTAAGATCCTTAAACCAGCGGCGATTTAGCCGAGTTTGTGGATCAGTAGTAAGCGTATTAACTGCACCATTGGCGTACCTATTTGGTGTTTGGAAATTGTACGTCGCACCGTTGGTGTATTCTTCGCCGCGCGGTTGGGCGTCAAAACTGATACGGGCATTAAAGTTTTCGGTGGGGGTAAATAGTAATTGCACCCGCCCAGCTACTCGATCTTTGTTATACCAAGTTTCTCTATCGTTATATTCATTAGTGGTCGCGCCTTGCGCCTTGTTAACGTGTATCGCACCACGCCAGGCCAGCACATCATCTATTACGGAACCGCCACCCGCGGCATCGCCAATGTAGGTGTCATAGTTACCATAAACCAACGAGTAACTGGCCTCAGGGGTAAATGATGGTCGTCTGGTGTTTAAGCGAACCACACCCATGTTGGCATTTTTACCGCCATTGGTACCCTGTGGGCCGCGTGACACTTCGATCTGATCTAAATCGTAGTGGTCAAAACTGGTCAGCGGATTGTAAGCATAAGGCACACCGTCAACCACGGTAAGTACACTTGGATCTTGCGCATCGGTCTGCGCTTGTTGACCTACGCCACGAATCGATAAGCTGCTGGTACGAGAGTTACCATAATTCCACCTGACGTTACCGGCACGCTGCAAAATTGACTGTAAATCCTGCGACACTTGCCTGTTCAACTCTTCGCCCGTTCTTACTGAGGACGAACGCGGTACATCTTTGACTTTTTCAAGACGCGGCCGGACTTTACCTCGCACCACCACTTCACCCAAATTATCGGTTTCAGCAGCTTCTTTTTGGGCTAATTGTTCTGCAGGGGCTGTTGCCGCGTTAATAGGTGTAGATAAATCATTAGCGGCTGCCGGTGCCGTTTCACCAACCGCAGCGCCTGAAGTTATCGATTGTTTAAGTAAATCGCGCTCACTTGCCACCACATCGCGATCTCTTTGGACCGCCTCTAACTGTGCCTGCAATCGAGCAACCTCGGCCTCTAAAGCGTTTGGCGCTTTGGGACTCTGTAGCTTATTTTTTGCAATTTTCTTAGGTGCAGCGTTGACATCCTGAGCAACTACCATCGCAGAACCAACGATAATGGCCGCCACACAAACAGACAGCTGCTTTTTTCGACTTATTGCATTCGGTATGTCTTGATATTGATTTACGCCCGCTAAGATAGCTCCCGGCACACTTAAACTCATTGTTAATTTCCTCTTGTCTAAAAATCCAATCCATTGCAGCCAAATCACTCAGTTGCCTTGAACCGTTTTTTCTTGTGGTTAGCAGATAATTAGTCATAGAGATTGTTGCTAGGCATTGGTTAGCCCCTAAAATCCATATGACCTTAGGACTACGAGCAAAACCCGCGCCACCAAAGTCACATTGATTTTATTTCTTCAAACAAGCCAAGGTAATTTATTGAATTTTTAGATGTTTTTTATAAATTATCCCGAATATTAAGATAATCATTATCAGTTTTAGCATTTGGCTAAATAGAACTTTGCTGCTTCACAGCAAGCACATTGTTGAATCGATGACCGTAGATGAGCATGGTTAATATTTAATTAAGCTGTTGGCTGAGCGAGCCGAAGGATTTAGCAACCTAAGCTCAAAATAAGCTATTTCTAACCCGATTCTTACGATCACTATTTACAACTTGGTACTCACCATAAAACCTAACCACCTTGGATAGCTTGGCGCGAAGGTATTCCAGTTGGTATAAAAATCGTAGTTGGTGTCGAAGAGATTAGTCACTAGAAAAGTCGCATCGAACAGTTTGTCGCGTCTACCTAAACCGATCGCAAAGTTGGTAATGCCATAGGGATCCGCCACTGCATAACGTGAAAGGGACGGGTCATTGTTATAACTCGAAGTAAAGCGATAGTTGACGTTGGTGTGGAATTCCAGACTGTCAAATATTGGCCGCGCATAGTCGGCATTAAGATTAAAGCTGAACTGGGGAGCACCAGGCAGGGTTTTTCCGCTGGCATCGTAATAAGGCAACGCCGTCGAACTGCCGCCGAGCTCCAACGGTTTGGCTAAGAATTTGAAATCTTTATAGCGAGCATCGTTATACGCGCCTGCAAAACGCAAGGTGGTGTATGGAATGCCGGTATATGTTGCATCAAGCTCAACCCCTTTGGTCTGCACTTTGGGTACATTACCCAGGCCGCTGGTATAGGCAATCTTGCCGTCATTGTTAAGAATAGTTTGCGCCTGATCTTCAAAATACATCGGCTGAAGATAGTCATCAATGTTGGTCAAGAAGACATCCGCAGCAACAAATAAGGATCGATCAAAAAACGAAGATTTAAGTCCCAATTCATAACTATTGCTTATTTCTTCCTGGGCGAGTGCGGACTTACCACCGTTACGTGTTGCCCCGACAATTTGCGAGATACCGGCTTTTTCGCCATGCTGATAGGTAAAGTAGCCGGTATGATTTTCGTTGAACTTATAGATAGGGCTGAAGGTTGCCGTCGGCAACAACTTCTCATAGGCTTCAGCCTCGGTATTTTGATAAAGCCCCCCAAGCCGAGCATTGCGAATCGCCTTGGCATCGGCAACTTGTTGCTTTTGTGCTCCACTAAGATCCGCGTAGTTAGCAACATTGAAATATTTCAATGCAACTGAATTGGCTAACGCTTGTTGCTGCGCCGTGTTGGTACCAAGAACACCACTGGTATTACTGTTGAATCCGCCTAGACGCACATTGTTACTAGATGCCGGATTTAATTCGGCACCGAACCCTTGGTTCTCAATCAACCGTTGTGAGTTGGTATTTCGATTTTCACTAGTTAGACGCAAACCGGCATTGATCGTCAGAGGCTCGGACACATGGAAGTTAACGTTGCCGAACCCGGCCACACTTTCATTATCAATATCGTCTTTTGTTTTGACAAACAACCGGTCGATTGAGTTCAACATCAAATTTCGACCATTGCCGTCTTTATCAAGATTAGTGTACTGATCAACGTTGGCATAATAGGCCCCGGCATCGGAGCCGTAACTAATTTGGCTGCGCCGGTCAGGCATTACGTTCTTAAATAAATAAACTCCCGTCTGATAATCAATCAAACCGCCAGTTCTTGAGCTCAGTTTTAACTCCTGGCTGTACTGTTCATACTCAACATGACCAGGTGTAGGTGATCTATCAATATCAAAGACGGTATTGGGGCCTGCGCTAGAGATGCCGTTGTCAAAGTAATAATCCCGGTAAGCAGTAATTGAGTTAAGGGTATGGTTGCCGACATCCCAAGACAGATTTAACGCTCCTCCTTTAGTGCTGTATTTACTTGGAACTTGGTTGAGCATGTCATATTGATCTCCGAAGAAATTACCAGCGAT
>Ga0208630_100148_pt1 | contig 18358 bp, 17 predicted proteins | sample LakWasMet32_HOW6_2_FD_183874 | JGI IMG/M metagenome (GOLD analysis project Ga0208630, IMG submission 183874) | Freshwater sediment methanotrophic microbial communities from Lake Washington under simulated oxygen tension - Sediment Metagenome... | ecosystem: Environmental > Aquatic > Freshwater >... | reverse complement strand
CAGGTGCGTATTGTTGCGCTAAGCGTGTTTTTCTCACGTGAGGCCGCTGCCATAGCCCCGGCAAACTCAGCTTCTACAACCAACATGCGCTTGTCTTCGGTACCGCCAGTATCGTCGTCATCCATTTTGTCGCGTATTGCCCAGCCCAAGCCCTCGCCGGTACTAAGGCCACCTTCATGGCGCTTCATACGTGGATAGTCATCGACTGTAATTTGCTCAACAGCGTCGAAGATCCGGCGCACCGTAAACTCAGAAGTGCCTTTGCGGGCCTTACCGGTACGACCGACCAGCAGAATGAAAGGCCGGGCATGACATACACCATCGCCAATATGTTGAAACGGCCCACGGCCAACCATCGCACTAAACGTCGCCAGGAAATTGGCAGCCACTGCCACGGGTGAAGCCTCAGAGGTTCGACAAGCCACTTTCACCACATCATACAAAATGCCGTGATAAGCCTCTTTAGCCAGTGTGGGCGGTGGGTTTAATAGATCGTCTTTATCGTTTTTATCGGCCTCACTGGGCATAGGCGGCACCATATCGTTAGCCGTCGCCAACTGGCCTTCGATCAACGCTTTTGCGGCTGGCAATCCTTCAGCAACATGAACATCATTCCAATCCGGCATCATGCAGACACCTCGCGCGGAGGAAATACCGCTCGACCACCAACAGCGCACGCGGCGGCAATGGCCTTAGCACGACCTGGATTTTGCGGATCACCAAAATCATCATCGCCGAAAATGATGATTTTTGCTTGCGGATACTTAGTGCGAATGGCCAGGGCTACCGGTTCTAGGTTCCCAGCATCGAAAGCCACAAAAACCGGCATTTGCCCGGCCATGTGACAAGAAATAGCCGTCGCGTAACCTTCGGCAACACCGATAAAGCCAGTTGGATCAATAACTTCGCCAATCGGACAGCACCGACCTTTTTTAGCTGTGCCGGTCAAAAACCGCTTATTCCCATCGCTATCAATGAACTGTAAGCCGTGCAGCTTGCCGTCCAGGTCCAACACCGGCAACACCAGGCTACCGCGCGAAAAACGGACGCCTAGACAAGCAATCCGCTTTCGTTGGGCATATTTACTATGGCCTTCAGTATTACAGCTACTCCAAATCCTCAACGCCTTATCGGCCGCTTGCTGCGACTCAGCTTGGCGTTGCTGGTCAGCCATGCGCCGTTTTTCCGCCTGCTCCCCGTCAAACCGCAGCCGCTCTGCTTGGGATAAGGACACGCCAGACTTAACGTGGAGACTAAATTCAAACGACTCGGCACCAACAAACCAGCCGAAGGCGCCTGCGGCCATGGTCTCCCCATTATCCAAGCGAAACGGATAAACGACATACCAGGCGCGCTTCTTACTCTTGACCGGCTCCCAGTCAGGTCGAAACCTGTGCAAGCTACCATCTGCCACCAACTCAACAGATGTCAACCCTGTTAAGCCTGTATTCGCCATCTGCTCTATTACAAACTGTCTAACATCAATCATGACCCAGACCTCTTAAACCAGCTTGTGATGAAGGATATTTTGCGATACAAAATACACTGCCCACATAAGCCGTCTTGAAGCCGATGAATGCTAGAGTGACAGCCACAGGCGCTACAATTTGCAATCGGTTGGGGTATTTTTTTGTAAAAATTTGAAAGGTTCATTTTTGTCAAAATCCTAAAAATTATCATTTGCCATCGGTCCGACTCACCGCCAATCCAAGCGGCATGCTGATTGAGTCGATTTGATTAAAAAAAATTAGGCTTTTTGACTGGCGAACCACTGAGTAAACAGCGGCTCGTTGATATAGAACTTCCGAGCTGACAAGATCACCGCGCCAGACTCTGCCAGGCCATTGCGCTCACGATTGCGCATGAACCACGTCAATTGGCCGCTAGTGAACTTGTCAGAGTGTTTTTTCTGGAAGTTTTCCAGAGATAGGATACTGTCCAGCGCTGCTGCTGGCGTCTCGATGGTGGTTAGATTTGTTTGCATGTTGTCCCCGTTGTTTTAAACGAATTAGCGGCGTTTCATGACGCCGGTGACAATGCTATCTAAAAGAAATAAAAAGGTATTTCCGGGAATTTATGACTTTTGCGGAAGTTTTAAAACTGTTCTAATAAATTCAGCACGCTCTGGGTCTTCTTGAAACTTGAGGCGGCTATTTCCCAAGGTCTTTACAAGAAGTTGTCCTTTATCAGCATACCCAGCTTTAGCCGAATAATAATATTTTTTTGTTGTTGCCTGACTAAAGCCAAGCTTACCGCCTACAAAATTGAACAAGTGCTCATCTATAGGGATTTTTTTGAGGCGCACCTTTTTGTTTCCTGTACGAATAAGCGAATATTCATCAACATAAGCTCCTTTACAGCGATGCAACTCACTTACAACGAAATAAACACGCCCTTCATTTTCTGCCTTTCGTTTTTCAGCCGCCTTACGCAAATTTGGCCTTTTAGCACCAAATGCATGATCAAGACTTTCGAAGTCTAACTGCCATTTATTAACTGCCTCATGAAATGAACGTGTAAGTTTTTTGGGAACTGGAATATCGTGTTGTAAGCAAGCATCAATTATTTGCAATAAAGCGCCATTATCGCCAGCTTCATGATTACTCATTAGCATATCTAATTGGACAGCAAGCACCACCCTTTCAACCACCTTTTCATATTCTGTTGGCAACTCCACGTCACCCATTACCCGCGTTCCTGAGTTTGGGGCCACCTTATTAAATATCCACTTGGCGGCCTTATACTCATTAGCAGTAACAACAACCAAATCATCATTAGTGCTTTCGTTTATTGAAGTCATGTTATTAAACACCTCTCAAGTGCCAATCTCACAAAAAGGAAACCAAGCAAGGCGGGTGAGAATCCGCTTTTCGCTCCGTCGAGCTAGGCTTGGTTAATTTATGCTGTTCGTTGCCGATCAGCTTGCGTCATCCGGATTGATTCCGGACTGTCTAAAACCGATCTACCCCATTCGATAAGTGATGGATCTTCTAAAACACTATCCAGATCACTCATAAGGGCTGCTTGCTTATCACCATAATAACTTTTTGCCGAATAATAATATTTTTTTGCTGTTGCATATGTTAACCCTAGGCGATCACCAACCTGCTCGAATAAATATTCATCTATCGGTGATCCATTCAGAATAAGCTCTTTAGCGGCCTGCCAAACTAATGGCCTCATTTCTATTTTTCGTTTTTCAGCTGCCTTACGCAAATTTGGCCTCTCAACACCAAACGCACGATCAAGGCTTTCAAAACCATTCTGCCAAGTATTGATTGCATTATGAAATGAAACGGTAAATTTGGCGGGAATAGGAAGGTTATTATTCAAGCAAGTATCAATTATTTTCAATAAAGCACCGTTATCCCCTGATTTATATTTTTTTGCTAACACGGATACTTCAATACAAAGAAGAAATTTCCTAATATAAGAGTCATATTCAGATTGATGTTCAGGGTTTTCGTTTATTGAAGTCATGTTTTTAAACACCTCTCAAGTGCCACTCTCACAAAAAGGGAACCAAGCCGGGCGGGTGAGAATCCGCTTTTCGCTCCGTCGAGCTAGGCTTGGTTAATTCATGCTGTTCGTTGCCGATCAGCTTGCGTCATCCGGATTGATTCCGGACTGTCTTAAACTTTGACCAGCTTCATCAAGATCAAATACAGTTGTCTTGATGAAGCATTAGGCCACTTTCGGTCTGTCAATGGGTTTGACTTCGGGCCTAGGCTTTTGCCTAGCCTGCCATAAATCATATTCGGCTTGCATGCGCACCCAGCTTTCGGCGGTGGGGCCGTTCATCCAGGCTTCCAAACGAATCGCCATGTCGGCACTGATAGCCGCTCGACCGTTGATAACACGCGACAAGGCCACGCGCGACACACCCAGCTGTGCAGCGGCTTCGGTGACGCCGATACCCAGTTCGGGTAATACATCGTCTTTCAAGAGGCTGCCGGGGTGAGGAGGGTTAAACATAGTCATTTTATTTACCTGCTAGTGATCGTCTTGGTAATCAACCAGAATGGCGTCTTCACCTTCGAGCCTGAGGGTAAGACGCCAGTTACCGTTAACTCTGACCGCCCAATGTTCGGCCAAATCGCCTTTGAGTGGATGGAGTTTCCAGCCGACGACAGCCATTTCTTGCGGACCTTTGGCGGCATTGAGCAACATCAATTGCCGGGCCAGTTTTGGCGCGTGCTCTGCTGCAATGCCGCCTTTAGATCCGGTTTCAAAAAACTGCTGAATGCCTTTGTGACGGAAACTCTTTATCATGGTTAAGTGTATCGTTATGCTTTACGTGTTACAAGCGGGTTATTGCAAGCCGTTTTAAGTCAGCTCATATCACTTGCCTCAACCAGCGCCTGCAGTTGCATTGCTATTGCATGGGCTCCATCAGCCAGTCCAGTAAGTAAAAGGACTCTTGTGTTTGCGTTATCACTCCAAATCTGTTCAGAAAGCATCTCGGTCAACTCTATGATGCTACCAAGCTTTCTATAGACTTCGTCTTTCGTTGTATTTTCGTCTGACATATTTGATTCATTGGTTGTATTCTCATCTGATATTGACATGGTATTTCTCTAAGTAAAAATTAATTGATGATGGGTTATTGATCGATACTGCTTGTGGCCTCTGCCCGCGCACCTATACCATCCAGCTCTTCTTTGTAATGCTCAACCAATGCTAACGCGTCCAGTATTTCGTAGCCGATCGACTCGGCGGCGGCAGAAACATTAACCACATCTATCAATTCTTCATCTGCCAGCGTTTTAAGCATGCCAGCAAGAGCTTGAGCACGTATCAAAGCCCCCTCAAGAGCAGGGGCAAAGCCTAAAAAATGGGTTCTGTGAACAAATATATTCTGAGTGATTTTTTTCATAGTTATCTCCTACCTGGTTGAATAGCTGCAGTCATGACTTTATCCACTAAGCGGGATTTATGCTCGGTTGATAAATGGCTGTAACGCATAGTGGTTTGGGCGCAGCGATGACCTAACACCTGCCCTACTTCATATAAGCTGGCTCCGCCCATCGCTAAAAGGCTGGCGGCGGTGTGCCGTAAATCATGCCAACGAAAATTTTCAATGCCGGCATCGGCCATTGCCTTAAACCAATGTTTTTTAAACTCAAAGGGTTTTTCAGAATCAGTGGTGCTGGGAAACAATAAGCTGTTGCCGATTCGCCGCATTGGCCGTAATTGGACCATGACAAACTCTGGAATAGGACAGTTACGCGCTTCGCCGTTTTTGGTATCAGCCAAAAAGGCCAGGTTGCGGTCGAAATCCATATCAGACCAGCGCAACCACATTAGTTCCGATTTCCGCATACCCGAGGTCATGGCCATCAATACCAGCAAACGTAAATGTCGCCATTCGGACACCTCACAAGCTTTTAATAAGCTTTCGCGCTCGAAGTCTTTGAGATAACGAGTGCGTTGGTTGCTGACTTTGCGCGCAGGTACTTTGTTGACCGGGTTTTGTGTGACGATGCCTTCACCCATGGCATATTTGAAAACCGCACTCAGTACCGCCCTTAGCCGATTAACGGTTGCTGGGCTGCGAGTTTTTTTCAGTCGTTGGGTTTTACCTTTACCATCGCCACGGAGACATTGACCGGACTCAAACGCTTTTAACTCTTTCCGAATCATGTCGGCGTTAATGTCGATAAGCTTGTAATGCCCGAAGCAATCGTTCCAATAAGCCGCCCGGGGTAACTGCCTGGGACACTTTCCAGACCATTGCGCGGCATATTCATTGACCAGTTCGGAAAACTTCAACCCGGCACCACGCGACCCCAACGCCTCAATGGCGTCTTGATCGGCTTCAATGCGTTTTGCCCATGCAGCCGCATCGGTCTTACGGTCAAACGTTTTGGACTTGAGGGCAACACCCCGTTGTTTGATTATCGCTTTATAGACGACGCCTGACTGGCGTTCAATTTTGCGGATGGTGGCCATTATGCTGCCCTCTCTTCTGAGTAATCCTCCCGAAATTGCGGCAAGGAATACCCAAAAAGACCAGCAGCGCGGGCGACATGGGGAAGTTCTTCTCGTGGCGGTGTCGGTAATTTGAGCAGATTAACCAACAGGCGACGGCTAAGATCGAGATCATCTATCACCCCTTGTCGATTTTCGTGGTCGCTTTCAATGGCTTCTTCGTTGAAGCAGGACAGCCCCTCCCATAACTGGTAACCATTTTCCGACGCCATGCCAAAAAATCCGGCAAATTGCCGAGCTTCTCCAGGCGTAGAGAATTTAGGCGATGCAGGTTGGCGGCTCCGCCAGTCCATCAGGTAAAAAATAGGAATGTCGCCGTGACCTTGGCTTTTACCACAGGTGTGGCAAACCCAAAAAAGGCAATTGGAAAGGGCTGTTCGAACTAATTCAGTGGCCGAGCCACAATGTGCACAGTTCTTATGAGGTTCGATGGGTTGGAGTTTTAAGCAGGAATCAGCGGATGATGCTGAAAGATTTTCTTGAGATGATGAAGTCATAATGACAGCCTCTGATTGAGCACGGGGCACATTAAGTACCCATTGAAAAATTCACAGGTACCCTATAAGGTGCCCTGTGCCGTTTTTTTCAGCGTGTTTAACCGATGGCGTTTGATTAAAAATCCTTTTTAATCAAGGTCTTACATGGTGGCGATAGGTGGATTTGAACCACCGACCCCGGGGTTATGAATCCCGTGCTCTAACCAACTGAGCTATATCGCCTTAATCTGTCTGCATCAAAGAGGGCGCATTTTAGTTATGCGCCCTGCTTTTGTCAAACGTTGAATCTGAAATGCATTACATCGCCATCTTTAACGATGTAATCTTTTCCTTCCAATCGCCACTTACCAGCATCTTTAGCGCCTTGTTCGCCTTTGTAAGCAATAAAATCCTGATAAGCGATTACTTCAGCACGAATGAAGCCTTTTTCGAAATCAGTGTGGATCACGCCGGCTGCTTGCGGTGCGGTGGCGCCGATGGAAATGGTCCAAGCTCTAACCTCTTTAACGCCGGCGGTAAAATACGTCGCTAGATTTAACAAACTGTAGCCAGCCCTGACAACACGGTTCAGACCGGGTTCTTCCAACCCTAAATCATCCAGAAATTCTTGTTTTTCGTCGTCATCCAATTGAGAAATTTCCGCTTCAATAGCCGCGCAGATAGGCACCACCATAGCGCCTTCTTGGTCGGCAAAGGCTCTTACGCGATCAAGTAAAGGATTGTTATCAAAGCCATCATCTTGAACATTGGCAATGTACATAGTCGGCTTAATGGTTAGCAAACACAGGTCTTTAATCAGGGCTTTTTCATCATCGGTCAACCCTAAAGTTCGTGCCGGCGCCCCAGTATCAAGTTGTACCAGTATTTTTTCGAGCACTAGCTTTTTAGCTACGTCGTCTTTATTGCCGGATTTAGCACCTTTACTGGTTTTTTGTAGCGCTCGTTCGACTGAAGCCATGTCGGCTAAAGCCAATTCGGTATTGATAACTTCAATATCATTAATAGGATCAATCTTGCCGGCGACGTGAATTACATTATCGTCCTGGAAACAGCGCACGACGTGGGCAATTGCATCGGTTTCGCGAATATTGCCCAAAAACTGGTTACCAAGACCTTCACCTTTGGAAGCACCCGCGACTAAACCGGCAATATCTACAAATTCAATTGTGGTGGGCAGCATGCGTTCAGGTTTAACGATTTCTGCCAGTTTATCCATACGCGGATCAGGCACAGGCACAACGCCTACATTGGGATCAATAGTGCAAAATGGGTAGTTTTCAGCCGCAATTTTGGCACGGGTTAATGCATTAAATAGGGTCGATTTACCGACATTCGGCAAACCAACAATTCCACAGTACAACGCCATAAAGTTCTCTTAAGAGTTTTTGATAAAAGGTTTGTTCGGCAAAGAAAATCCAGCTGAAACAATCGCGGAATTATACTAGCTAAGGCAGTAAGCAAGGCAATTAAATGGGCGGCAAATAATTTCTATGCATTGTCAGTAGAAAATTATCGCGCCCAAAGTGTTCACTGCTCAGAGGCGTTTGCTTTAAATTGACGCATTACCACGTAGCCGGAGATAGCGCCCCATAACATCATAAAAAGGCTGTAGAGCATCATCTCAGGCACAAAGCTATCAACATCTCTGGAGTAGTCCCACACATCATCTATCAGCGCTAAAGTCAGCAAAATATAAATTGAAACCTTCAACCGAATAACATGCGCATAAAAAACACCGATGCCGAGAATGACAAAACCGGCAATAAATCTAATCGCACTATGTACCAATAATTCCCCACTAAAACTTACTTTCAATGCTGCAACAGCAAAATAAAGCATAATCAGGCCTAATACGAACACGATGACAACATTTAATAACTTCATTATTACTCCACGTTATTCGCTAATTAATTTCAGGCCTGGCGGCAACGTTTCGCCAAACATTTGTTTTTCTTCAGCCGAATTCAATTCTTTAAAGTGTTCAACCATATCGATCCAAGATTGAGGGACTTTACTGAGTTTCATTTTTTCAATGATCTGTTGCCGAGTATGAGGAGCAATATCTCTTACTCTATCGCCACTCATTCTGGCAATGAGGGTGGCTGCAAAAGCAGCTTGTGGTGTTTTTTTCCAGTCTTCAAGCATGATTTGCTGCAACCATTTTTCTGCTATGGCAGCGGCTATCACATTATGGCTACTGCCATGAAACGGAACCCGCGCACCGATTCGGCCTATCGCCCACCAGGTTTGGCTAGATTCAGAAGACTTTTGCAGGCGTTTTAATAGCCATTCGCCCAACTGACTTTTTTTATCAACCGGTAAGCGTTCCAATACAGCCGCTAGCCGCACCATGTCATCATAACCGCGAGTCTTAATTTGCTTGGCTACGCCAGGCTGCCTGGCTGACTCTGGATTGATGTATTTGGCAATATCTTCAAAAATTTGTTGCTGAGCTTGTTCGTTTAAACCGCCGGCAACCCGCCGCCACAGTATCCACCACTCCGCCCAATGCTGTGCTTCAGTAACAAACTGAATGCCTTGTGGATAAAGCTTCCAAAGTTGTTCGACGCGCCAATCGTCAAGCGGGTAACCGAAACCCGGCCGCAAACAGAAGCCGATCAAGCTCAACCACAGACGCTCATGATGTTCAGATCGACGACGATATTTAGCTCCTTCCAAGAGCGCCGTAAACATCGCTCTTAGTAAGGCTGTAGACCATTGATTCCGGTCAGTTCCGAGGATTTTTTCCAGATTAGTACGGAGATTTTTAACAGCTTTGGGATCAACTAATTTCGATTTCGAGCCAAAAACTGTTTGTATTTGGTCGATAACTTTATCGAACTGAGCCGGTAGCGTGGCATCAAATTGAGCGGCGCTTGCCGATTTTTTTCTGATTTGGAATTCTACGTCCCAACGCTGAGTGTTATCGCTGACGGAAACACATTGGATTTTAAGCGTACCGATCTCTGTTTGGGTGACAGCAAGTTCAACAACTATTTCTTCTTTATGATTGCTATCGTCTCCTTCGAAGGCAACCGCTAATGGTGGCAAGGAGTGAAATACATCAGTAATTTCGGTCACATCTCCAGGCTTAAAAGGGCTATCGCCGGACAATGAAGCCAAGTGAAAGCGCACCGGCACCCCAAGGCGCAACGCAAAACGGCGATCCTTCAAGATGATTTCTGCGCCTTCATCGCTACCTTTGGGTAATAAACAAACACCCTGTTGCCCACTTGCATCACTGGTATCAATCAGCAAAAAATAACTGCGTGCAGAGCCACCACCAATCTTTAACTTTTTGTCGCGCCTGGCCACGGCATAGCTCACCGCACCAAACGCAACGGCCAATTCGGGATGATTATTCTCTAGTAACACCGGCGGACTGGAGCGCCAAGCGCTAATCAGGTCAACTACTCGCTTGGTAATCGATTGACTGCGAAATACTCCGCCGTTAAGTAATAAGGCATCAGGTACCTCAGACTTTCCTGCTAACGCTTCGCGACAAGCGCCAGTATGTAACTGCAAAAATGCGGCAATATGTTTACTGACAGCCGGTTCGGCGGTATAGGGCAAACCAAATTCGACCACACCACTGCGCTTTCTATCTGGTAACTCATTCAAGCCAGACAATGGAAAAAACCCATCCAGTGCAATCGCTCTGACTTCATCTTTCGTCAATACAACAGTACGCGAACCGCCAATCAATTTTGCACCACCACCTAATAAGGTAACAGTGTGCTGTTCGGGCGCATCGTCAGCTAGCAGCCGCTCTTTAGCCGTTCGGCATTGTTCAATAAGCTGCGCAAACTCGGCAGCTGATAAGCGTTTTTCGTCATTTGTTAAGCGATTTTCTGCAGCATGAGCCAGTGCCAAATCGATATTATCGCCACCCAACATAAGATGATCGCCAACACCAATACGGGTTAGCTTGGGCTCTGAATCACCCTGCTCGACCTTAATCAGTGTTAAATCGGTAGTGCCGCCACCGACATCACAGACCAACAATAGATGCACATCAGCTAGAGCCTGCTTGATGTTACCCACATGTCGTCGTAACCAGTCGTAGCAAACAGCCTGAGGCTCTTCCAGCAGCCTGACATTATTAAGACCGGCAATTCGTGCAGCTTCTAAAGTCAAAGAACGTGCCGCCTCATCAAATGAAGCCGGTACGGTCAACACAATATCTTGTTGCTCTAACGGCGCATCTGGAAACTTATGCCCCCAAACTGTGCGGATATGCGCAAGGTAACTGGCACTGGCATCAATAGGTGAAACCTTGTCGACATCATCACCCGCTCCCCACGGCAAAATATCTGCCGCATGATCAACTGAAGGATGTGAAAGCCAGCTCTTGGCGCTAGTCACTAGTCGACCTTTACTTTTCGCGCCTAAAAGTCGCGCAGCTTCACCAATGACAGAAGTCTGCCTTGAATTATGCTGCCCATTTGGAAAGCTTGCATCAGCGTCAGATAACTCGCCTTCAGCAGAGTGGTAACGCACTGATGGCAGCAAAGGTCTTGCCGCTACCTGCCCTGGCGCAATCAATTGCTCTATTTGAAATAATTGAATATCTTGATTGTTCTGCTCTGCGTTTATATAGGCAACAACAGTGTGTGTTGTACCCAGATCAATGCCGACCAGATAATGAGGAATGGAGTTTTTCACGATAATATTTATCGGTATGTTGTTTGTCTGATGAAACAACGTGGGACAAACATAACAATTAATGAAAGGTGTTATGAATACAGGCAATAACGAATCATTATTGCCTGTATCGCAACTATAAATCAGGGATTATTTTTCTTTCGACTCAGTAGATGAGGTAATTTCATTATCCAGATCTTCAGCATCCAAGCCAGATTTATTAAGCCTATAGTTTGGCGCGATGCTAATAAGCAGAGTTACCAGAGCAGCAGCGTAAGGCACTACCTGCACGGATAAAATAGCGATCCACAAGCGACCACTAAAGTTATCAAAATGCTCAATAGATGCCATTGCGGCAATAGCTGAGCCTATTAAGATAAGTAGCAGTAATTCCTGACGGATAACCAGAAGACCAGCAATTAATGGCCCTTGTTTTTCGTACTTAGGTGTACGCATAAATGGTTTGCCCGAGGTAAACAATCCTTGCAAAGTACCTTTCGCCACCGTATGAGTTAAAGACAACCCCGTCAATGCAGCACCTAATGACTGCCAAAAAGAACACGGAACCCGGGCCTGATAAAGCCATAAGCCTCGGAGTATTTTAAAGCTGAATAAACCAATGGTAGGTAATAAGAATACATTGGATGGTAATTCGCTATGAATTGGGTCGTACAAAATAACAGCTGTCAACAACAAGCTGGTGCCGGTAAATAGCAAGGCTAATGCATCAGAAAACCACGGCAACCAACCAGCCACAAAATAATATTTTTGAGCAGGTGTAAGTGGCGATTTATTAGATGGCAAAAAGCTGCGCCAATGCCCCTTGATAATTTGCATGGCGCCATAAACCCAACGGAAACGTTGAGTCATATAGCCAGACATGGTGTCAGGCATCAAGCCCTGGCCAAAGGAGTCTTTAACATAGACCGAGTCGTAACCTGCTTCATATAAGCGCAAACCCAACTCACTGTCTTCGCAAATACACCATTGCGCCCAGTTGCCTACTTCTAACATCGCAGACTTTCTGACCATAGTCATGGTGCCGTGTTGAATAATGGCGTTGTATTCATTTCGTTGCACCATGCCGATGTTAAAAAAACCGGCATATTCCCAATAACAAAACGATTTGAAAGAGCTTAAATCGCGGTCGCGATAATCCTGCGGCGATTGCACGAAACCGACGTTTTCGTTATCGAAATACGGCACCATAGACTTGAGCCAATCAGGCGACAAAATATAATCACTATCGATAACAGCAATGATTTCTGCATCCGGTGCGGTTTGCTCAAGAGCGTGGTTGAGTGCCCCAGCCTTGAAACCCGGCCAGTTTTCCAAATGAAAAAAACGAAACATTGGTCCTAAGCGTTCGCAATCATCCCGCACTGGTTCCCATATTGTCGGATCATAGGTGTTGTTATCCATTACCAACACTTCCAGGTTGGGATAATCGACTTTGGCAAGTGCTTCCAAGGTTTTGCGCACCATCATCGGTGGCTCGTTATGAATCGGTAAATGCAATGAGACCTTCGGGTATTTAAAGCTTTCTGAAGGTGTCAGCGGCTGGAAGGTTCTTGCGGTTTTGTGATGCCAAATAACTTCGGCTATTTCTAAGCTTTCTATCAGCAAAATGGCAGCGGCCATCACCTGCATCAAGATTAAAATACCCCAGAATATGGCGGTGATTGGTGTCTGATACTGCTGGGCACCGATAGATGCAGACCAAAAGATCACCGAAACGGCAAGGTTAGCTACCAAGCCGAAAAATAGCAGGCCAGGCAGTTTCAAGCTTTTTCTAGTAAACAGGAACAATATCATCAACACAAAACTGAAAATAGCTGCACCTGTCGCCCAATGTTGCCAACCAGGCAAAGCAATAACGTCGCCGTCCATCGGATATTTAGGCTGTCTATCGGCGTTAAAAATGCCCCAGTATGCACCAGCAGAGCCTTCAAGTGATTTTTTCCAGGGTTGATCAAAAGCCTCAACCACGTAATAGGTTATTTTTTCTTTGTCGGCGCGATTGAGGAAATCTCGCAGGAATTTTGCCTGATTAGGAATTGAGGCTGTTGCATGCTCGAATGGTTGACCATCTGACGGCCAACCTACTTCGGTAATAATGACAGGTTTGTTGGGATAGGCTTTTTGCACGTCGTGATAGCGGTCAAATACATAATCGACTGCGTCTTCCGCAGCTATGCCTTCCCAATACGGCAAGATATGTACCGCAATAAAATCAACTTCATTTACCAGTTCGGGATGTTTAATCCATACATCCCATGTTTCAGAAGTACTTACAGGTCGCCAAGTGCGCTGCTTAACTTCACGGATATAGTCGATCAATTGCTGCACTGGAATGTCATCACGAAGTAACACCTCGTTACCCACCATTAAGCGAATAATCTTCGGATTATTTTCTCGGCTGACGTTAATCAATGTTTCGATTTCTTGGCGATTTTGTTCCAAATTGCCGTCGATCCAAGCCCCGACTGTGACATTCAGATTATATTTGGCGGCTAATTCAGGAATTTTGTCTAAGCCTTTAAGCACGCTATAGGTGCGAACCGCATAAGCCTTATTGGCGAGCAATGCCAGATCGCTATCAATATCCGCCGCACTCGGGAAAGTACCGCTGGTAGGCGAATCGTCTTTACGCTTGGGGTCAAAAGTAACCCCCATGGTAGTTTTCGTCCATGGTTGGAGTTGTAAGGGGTTGTTAACATAACTCCAGATACTGAAGTTAATAACAACCAATAGAGCAATGGCGATAACTGTGACTATTTTGGTTTTCATTTTATGGCTCGGAAACCTTTAATTTACGCGATGTTTATGTTGAAAAGGATAGGAAATACCTGGGGCATATTTTACACAGCTAGCAAAGCGGGTAAGCATTTATTTAAGTTACTTAAGAGATAAACAATCGACACTTAAGCAACTTAATTCTGCTTAAAACTTGAACATAAACTTACAAGTTTTAATTCCGCTTAATCTCAGATATTTTTAGCTAATTGTTCGGCATATCCAATATAAGTTCGTGGTGTTAGATCTAAAAGAGCGCTCTTTGCATCAGCGGGAATATCCAGGTTTTCTATAAAAACACGCAATTGTTCAGGTGTAATCCGGTGACCTCTAGTGAGTTCTTTTAGTTTTTCATAGGGTTTTTCAACGCCATAACGACGCATCACAGTCTGAATAGGCTCAGCCAACACCTCCCAATTTGCATTAAGATCCGCTTCAATAGCCTCGACATTAATTTGTAACTTGGAAATGCCTTTTAGGCTGGCCTGAATGGCGATACTGGTATGAGCAATACCGACACCAATGTTTCTTAACACAGTGGAATCAGTCAGATCGCGTTGCCAGCGAGATACCGGTAGTTTTTCGGCTAAATGTGAAAATATCGCATTGGCAAGCCCTAAATTACCTTCTGAGTTTTCAAAATCAATTGGATTAACTTTATGCGGCATAGTCGATGAACCGACTTCTCCAGCAATGGTTTTTTGTTTGAAATAACCCAGGGAAATGTAACCCCAAATATCGCGGTTAAAATCCAACAGAATCGTGTTGAAACGCGATAAAGCATGGAAAAACTCGGCGATATAATCGTGAGGCTCAATTTGAATAGTATAAGGATTCCATTGCAAGCCCAGCGATTCGACAAAGTCCTTGGCAAACTCTGCCCAATCCACGTCAGGATAAGCTACCGCGTGTGCATTGTAATTGCCGACCGCGCCGTTGATTTTACCCAGCAACACTACCGATTGTAATTGCGCTTGTTGACGCAATAGCCGCGCAGCGACATTGGCGAACTCTTTACCGGTAGTGGTTGGCGTCGCTGATTGTCCGTGTGTGCGAGACAGCATAGGTTGGTCGGCAGTATCAATGGCAATTTTTTTGATTGCACTGATGCAATCATCAATTTGTGCAGTAATTACTTCACGCCCCTCTTTAAGCATCAATGCGTATGACAGGTTATTAATGTCTTCCGAGGTACAGGCAAAATGAATAAATTCGCTGACCTTTTCTAGTTCAGCATTGCCGGCAATTTTTTCTTTTAATAAATATTCAACAGCTTTGACATCATGATTAGTGGTTTTTTCAATATCTTTAACACGCTGCGCATCAGCTTCTGAAAAATCACTGACGATAGTATTTAAAAGTTGATTTGCTGCATCACTAAAAGAACTGACTTCAATGATTTTTGGATGTTTAGATAACGCTTGCAACCAGCGCACTTCAACTTGCACACGAAAACGAATTAAGCCGTACTCGCTAAAAATTGGCCGTAGCGCACTGACTTTATCGGCGTAGCGGCCATCGATTGGGGATATAGCGGTTAATGAAAAATTGGTCATGATTAGTCCGAGTTATACACTTTTAAAAAATTGTTTAGCTTGCGTTTGATCTGGATTCAATAATCCCACCACCCAAACAAATATCGCCGTCATAAAAAACGACTGATTGGCCGGGTGTGATTGCTCGTTGCGGCTCATCAAACACTGCACGACAACGGTCATCACCCAATGGTTCCAGAAAACAAGCCTGATCAGCCTGGCGGTAACGGGTTTTTGCGGCGCAACGCAGCGGCTGTGTTAAGGGTTTATCGCTACACCAATCTAATTGGCAAGCTTCTAGGATGTTGTGGAGCATTAAAGGGTGGTCATGCCCCTGCCCTACGATAAGAACATTATTCTCCAGATCTTTTTCCAGTACGTACCATGGTTCATCGGGAGCATCTTTTACACCACCGATACCCAATCCCTGACGCTGACCATAGGTGTAATACATCAAACCATGGTGTTTGCCTATATATTGGCCCTCAGGAGTCCGCATTTCGCCAGGCTGGGTAGGAAGATAACGCTGGAGAAATTCGGTAAATTTACGCTCGCCGATAAAACAAATACCTGTGCTGTCTTTTTTTCGACTATTGGCAAAGCCAGCTTTATCGGCCATTGCTCTAATTTCCGGCTTGTGCAGATGACCGATCGGGAACAAGGTTTTCGATAAGGCTTTTTGGCCAAGCGTGTAAAGGAAATAACTTTGTTCCTTATTGGGATCCAGACCCTTTAATAACTGGAATTCGCCGTTCTTTTCAGCAACGCGGGCATAATGACCGGTAGCAATGTATTCAGCACCCAAATCTTCGGTTGCATAATTCAAAAAAGCTTTGAACTTAACGTGCTTGTTACAGAGAATATCGGGATTGGGTGTCCGGCCAGCCTTGAACTCAGACAAAAATACTTCAAACACTTCATCCCAATATTCTGCGGCAAAGTTGACTGTTTTAAGTTCTATACCCAATTTATCGCAAACCTGCTGAGCGTCAGCAAGGTCTTGCATGGCAGTACAGAATTCGGTGCCATCATCCTCCTCCCAATTTTTCATAAACAAGCCGGTCACTTGATGACCTTGTTCCTGGAGAATTAAGGCAGTTACAGATGAATCAACACCTCCGGACATGCCGACAATTATGTTTTTACGCATAGTCGACATCAAGAAAGGATTTTAATAATGACAACGGAAAACGCTGCCCACTCAAAAATTCATCAACGCTAAACAACACAAGTGGACTACGAAGACGGTGTCGTTCGGCGACAATCTCATCGTAACTAAGCCAATGTGTAGCAACGATCCCTTCATCTAGCTTTTGTCCAGGTGCATGAGAGTGGCAATGTCCAGCAAAGCAGAATCTCATAAAGCTCGGATAGTCTGGATTTTTGCGCCATAGTTGAACCGACACAAGCGATTCCGGCTCAAACTGCCAGGCAGTTTCTTCTTGCACTTCCCTTTTAACAGCGGCAATCAAATCCTCATTTTCTTCTAAATGTCCGGCGGGTTGATTGAACTGCAATCCATGAGGAGTATGCTCTTCAACAAGTAAAAAACGACCATCTCGTTCGACCACTGCTGCTACTGTAACGTGTGGTTTCCAAACCATTGCGAAATTCCGAATCTCAAAAATTTGATATTTTACAAGATTATATGGATGCCATGTTGGCAATGATCAAATCTACAACTCAATCGAATGATTTAATTGAATAAATTGACAAGAAAACAGTACTTATAATTTGTTGTGTCAATAATGTTGAAATCTACTAATATTGGCACCATGTTAAGCAACCAATGTGTTTTTTATACAACGACTATGTCCGAGCTAGACCCAACAAAAAATAATGATAACGACTTAGCTGTTCAAGAAGCCAGGCCGAAGTTGCAACGACCTCCATTATATAAAGTTATTCTTTTAAATGATGACTTTACGCCCATGGATTTTGTGATAGAAGTATTGATGGACTTTTTTGCCATGACTGAAGAAAAAGCAACTCAGGTTATGCTGCAAGTTCATACTGAAGGCATTGGTGTTTGCGGAACTTATTCTAAAGACGTCGCTGAAACTAAAGTTTACCTGGTCAACGAATATTCACGAGAAAACCACCATCCATTGCTGTGTACAATGGAAGCAGACTAGCTTGGAGCATCTATGTTAAGCAAAGAACTTGAAATCACCTTAAACACTGCCTTTAAAAACGCGCACGACAAAAGGCATGAATTTATAACAGTTGAACATTTACTGCTGGCATTACTTGATAACGCTTCAGCTGAAGCCATTATGACGGCATGTGGCTGCGACATTAGTGGCTTGCGCGGACAGTTAACGCAATTCATTGATGAAACTATTTCACTGCTTCCTGAAGGAGTGCATCGTGAAACCCAGCCGACACTGGGATTTCAAAGAGTACTGCAACGCGCGGTATTTCATGTACAAGCTTCCGATAAAAAAGAGGTTACTGGCGCAAATTTATTTGTCGCCTTATTCAGCGAGCAAGACTCACACGCAGTTTATTTACTTAACAAACAAGACATTTCAAGACTGGATGTTGTCAATTACTTGGCGCATGGCATCTCAAAAATTAATCCCGATCCACTTGAATATCGTAATACCGATCAAAATAACACCGACACCGAAGCTGCTGGTTCTGCATTAGATAAATATGCAAGCAATCTTAACGAAGAAGCACTTAAGGGTAGAATCGACCCACTAATTGGTAGAGAACTAGAGCTTGAACGGACTATTCAAACACTCTGCCGTCGCCGAAAAAACAACCCATTATTGGTTGGTGAAGCTGGCGTTGGTAAAACCGCCATTGCCGAAGGCTTAGCAAAACGCATCGTCGAAGAAAACGTACCCGAAATTCTTAAAAATAGCGTTATTTACTCACTTGACTTAG
>Ga0208630_100146_pt1 | contig 18735 bp, 21 predicted proteins | sample LakWasMet32_HOW6_2_FD_183874 | JGI IMG/M metagenome (GOLD analysis project Ga0208630, IMG submission 183874) | Freshwater sediment methanotrophic microbial communities from Lake Washington under simulated oxygen tension - Sediment Metagenome... | ecosystem: Environmental > Aquatic > Freshwater >... | reverse complement strand
GAAGCGGCCAAAGCAGTGGTTACCGCCGCCGAACTGGACGTGGAATATTGCTCGGTGCGCGCGCCTTTTAATGCCTACGTCACCAACCTGAATACACGCGAAGGTGAATATACCAAGGCCGGCACACAGCTGTTCGCCTTGGTCGATGACCGCCACTGGTATGCCATCGCCAACTTCAAGGAAACGTATCTACAGTCCATCAAACCCGGTCAGGAAGCCGACGTATTTTTGGTGGGTTATCCCGGCAAGCGTTACCGGGGCGTGGTGACCGGTATCGGCTGGGCCAATTCCCCGGACAATATCAAGCAACAAGGCGTCTTGCCGGAGGTTGATCGTACCTTGAACTGGGTTGTTCTCGCCTCCCGTTTTCCGGTGCGAATTGAGATAAGCGAACGCGACCCCGAGCATCCGCTGCGCATGGGCATGACCGCTTTTGTCACCGTCCTGGATCGCCCCGTCGAGAATCCGGGACATACGCCAGCCAGTGAAAATGGAGCCAGCAACGCCGGGATTCGGTAATGAATACCGGCGACACCCGGCACACTGCCGATCTGCACAAAAAACGAAGCAAACTTTGGTTTGGCACCAGCCTCGCACAATTCCTAAAAACTGAACTCAGGGATTTTCCGGGTCGGCGCGTCGCTGCATTGCGCCTATTCATCGTTACACTGATCATTGCCCTAGTCAGCCAAACCCTGCACGTGCCACCGCTGGGGGCGATTGCCGTTCTTATCTGCTTGAGCTATGACGCTTATGCGAATGCCGGTCAATCTCTGGCGTTCGGACTGCGCCAGCTGGGCTATATCATCCTCACTACTCTGGTATCGGTATTTACGCTGATGTTTGCCGGCAACGAGGCCTGGCTGCTGCTACCTTTGTCCTTGGTAATCATGGCCCTCGCCCTATTTCATGCCCGCTTGATCGCCTGGCCGACCGGCATTGCGCTGTGGTACTCGGTAGCCGTGCTGTATAGCCCCAGTACGCCCGATGAAAATATCTATAGCGCCTTGTGGAATATCCCGATCATTGGCGTACTGGCTATCGGCTCATGGACGGTGGTGCATCTGACCATCAAGCCGCAAGATCCTCTCAAATTACTAAAGGCAAGTATCGCGGAACAACTTGCGGCCGTAGAAAGCATTTTCACCGCCCGAATGGCCGACAGCGGCGTCAATATCCATAAGCCGGTAAACCGCAAACATGCCACTGTCGGCAATTTAGGCAAAATACTGGGATTGCTGGCAAACGCGGAACTGATACATCCCACTATGCGACAACAGCATGATAGTTATCTTGCCCTGCTGCTGGAAATCGACGGCTTGCGTCAACTCGCCATTTGGCTGGATCAGGCATTGACGGCAGAGTATCGCGCGCAACCGATGAACCAGGAAAAATTAAATGTTTACCTAACCTTACAAAACGCCTGCGCAATGCTCCGGCAAGGCGTGGAAGCATCGCGCGATGTGTCCGGACAAATAGAAACGCTGTTGTCCGATGCCGTGCTGCACAGTTATTCGCTGCAAACCAACCCTTCACTGTTAACCGCCATGTGGCGGGGGTTGCAACGAATCGCCGGTTTGATGCATCACTTATATAACCCGACAGCAGCGCCGGACATTAAAACCATAGAAGACGAAACCGACAGCAACGAAGCAGAGTCCTGGCTTCCGGACTGGTTTGGCTATGAGTTCTGGGCGACGCATGCCGACAGTCTGCAATTCGGGATTAAGTTTTCCCTGGGCGCCCTGCTCTGCGCGCTGATTGTGCAAAGTTTAGGCTGGCCGGGCCTTAATACCGCCATCCCCACCTGTTTGGTCGCGGCACAAACCAGTCTCGGTGCCGACTACCGGCTATCGATATTACGCTTATCGGGCGCGGCACTGGGTGGGCTCTGCGCCTATTTTTATGTGCTGGTATTCCAATCCCAGTTCGAGACTATCGCCGGTTTTGCACTGGCAACGGCGCCGGTCTGGGCACTTGCGGCCTGGATTTCCTCCGGTAGTGAACGTATCGCCTATCTGGGTAGGCAGGTCGGATTTTCGTTCGCGATGTTTGTTTTGCACGATTTCGGCCCGGCCACCGACCTCTATCTACCGCGAGACCGCGTTCTCGGCATTTTGCTTGGCTTCATTGTGATGGGAGTAATCGACTACGCGCTATGGCCGCGACGTTCGATTGTGCTTGCTCGCCACCATAGCGTAGCGGCATTGCACACCCTCGCCAAGTTCACCACCCGGCTGCCGGATCTGAGCCAGATGTTTAAATCTACCTTGCCATTGCGCCTGTCGGCAGAAAAAGATCTGGCGGTTGCCCAGGATTTGGTCGCTCACGCGGTCCTGGAACCGGATGCCGGATTAAATCACAAAGTCCATGAAAGAACGGCACTGCGTGTGATTATTAATGAAGCCGGTAACTTATCCAGCTTGTTACAGATCCGGCGGCGCTATCGATTACTCAGCGGTCAACAATTCAGCAGTTTTCCGGATCAGCTACAACAACATAGTCGTACTTTCGATGCGGCGCTGGCCAGCGCTTTGGAGAATGCGTCGCTAGTGTTGCAAGGTCAGCGTCAAGAGACGTGGGCTGAGCTTGCCGACATCCACAGGCAACTGAAACAAAGCTACAGCGAACACCATCGTATTGACAGCTTACCGGCCGACCTGGCAATGGAATGGGAACTTCGATTTATGCTGGATCAGCAAATCATCGAGCTAATAGAGCAAATCCAAAAAAGAGCCCAGGATTCTATTTCAAATTAACTTGTTAATTGAGATTTCCTATTTTCAGTGCATGGCACCAAATTAGCTGAAATCAGTAAGAGGCGGACAACATGCAACCAGACCATACCGCGGAGTTTTGTTTTTACGGAGAACTAAACGATTTTCTGCCGCCGTCGCAACGCCAGCAAACGATTGCCTATCGATTCAGCGGCCATCCCGGCATTAAAGACCCCATTGAGGTTTTCGGTGTGCCTCATACCGAAGTAGAACTAATCATCGTCAACGGTCAGTTAGTGGGTTTCGACTATCAGCTGCAAAACGACGACCGCGTTGCTGTTTACCCAATATTTGAAAGACCGGACATCAGCCCCGAAATTAAACTACGTGAAAAACCCCTGAGCAATTCGCGCTTCATCATGGATGTAAATCTGGGCAAACTTGCCAAGCACATGCGCTTGTTGGGTTTCGATAGTCTCTATCGCAACGATTATAGTGATGCAGAAGTGGCCAATATTGCGGTAAACGAGCAGCGCATTGTGCTGACGCGAGATCGTCGCCTTTTATATGCCAAGCAGATCATCCATGGCTATTGGGTGCGTGCGGTCAAGGTCACAAACCAGGTCGATGAAGTGCTGCGGCGATTCGAACTGCGCAATGCCATTCAGCCCTTTGCACGCTGCCTGGTTTGCAATGGCGTATTGTCTGCGGTCGCCAAGGCCGATATTCTGGAACGACTCGAACCGAAGACCCGCCGCTACTATGAAGAGTTCTACCAATGCACCGCCTGCCGACGCATCTACTGGGATGGCTCGCACATGGAAAATATGAGACAGCGCTATGGTGGTTTGCTTGCTCCTCAGCAAACTGATGAAAGCAGACATTTTTAATTTTATTGGGTGATAAACTCAGCCCAACCTCGGCGCCTCAAATCTGCAAAGAAACAGCCCACACTGGAGTACCTGAATGACAACGCTACCCTTGTCAAAATCAATCCTGGAAAAACTGCAAGACCGCTTATTAATAGCGCTGAGGTTAAGCAACTTAACGGGGTCGCTAACCCAGCTGACGGGTTATTTCCTCGCATGCCTGCTGACATGCGTCGGCATATCGACGGCTTGGGCTGAGGATTTTGCATGCGAAGAAACCGGCGATACGCATATCTGGATCTCTCCCCTCAATCCCAAAGCCAATCAACCGGTCAAGATCATGGCCGTGTCCACGGACAGCCCAGTGTCAGAACTGGCCCTGATTGACAGCCAAGGTCAGCACAAACCTGTGCAATTCCGCCGCCGAGGCGGCCCGCCTTGGAGCATGGTTGCCACTTTGGAAGGCATAAACGACGGGGATTATCGGCTGGTAGCGAGCCGGGATGGCAAGCTTGCCGCCTGCCATCCACTCAGCATCGGCGGGTCAGGCGCACAAGAAAGGCCCAAAACCTGGGGGCTTGCCACCGAAGCGTTTTATTCGGCTTGGATTGAAGAATTGTTTGGTGCATCGCCTGAGGAAAACCTCAGTTTCCCGTCCCTGGAACCGGTGTTGCGCAATACTGAGCGCAACTTCCTGCACAATCACCTTGGCCTCAACGAAGACAAAAGCCTGCCGCTCACTCCCGATTGCGCCGACCTACCTTACACCTTACGGGCTTATTTTGCCTGGAAGGTCGGCCTGCCCATCGCTTTCCGTGCTTGCAGTCGTGGCTCGGCCAACGCGCCGCCACGTTGTGACGCGGCCACCATCAAGACCGATTTCATCAACAGCATCAGCCCACAAGCCAGTTTCAAAAATGTCAGCAGGCAGTTGGCGGATGCCGTCCATTCGGGCTCGGCACGGACCGGGCTTGAGGACGAGTCCACAGATCTGTACCCCATACCTCTCAGCCGTGAAACGCTCTGGCCTGGGACGGTCTATGCCGACCCTTACGGCCATGTGCTGGTATTGGTTGAATGGGTGCCGCAAACGACGGGGCGTCCTGGTAGTTTGTTGGCCGTCGATGCCCAACCGGACAACTCGGTCAGTCGCAAGCGTTTTTGGGAAGGCACTTTTTTGTTCGACAACGTCGCCAGTGCCGGGGCGGGTTTCAAGGCGTTCCGACCTTTGGCTCGCACTGCTTCGGGCGGATGGCGGGCGCTTACTAATGATGAACTGGTCGATCACCCCGGCTTCGTCTCCTTTTCCTTAGAGCAGCATCAACTCTCGCCCGACGATTTCTACGCCAGGATGACCAAGCTCATCAACCCCAGTGGCCTTGATCCCAAACAAGCTTACGAAGCCACATTGGACGCCTTGGTGGAGCAAATCGAGACCCGCGTGAGTTCGATTGACAACGGCGAGGCATATTTCCGCAACAACCCCGGCAGCGTTATCCCCATGCCAAACGGTGCGGCGATTTTTCAGACTATCGGCCCTTGGGAAGATTACTCCACGCCCTCCCGTGACATGCGCCTGATTATTGCCATCAACGTGCTGAATGGTTTGCCCGAAAAGATTGTTCGTCACCCCGAATTGTTTGTGATGAACGGCAGCAGCCCGGAACAGGCGAAGGCCGAAATCGAACAGTACCACGCCAAGCGCATCCAGGAACGCAGCATTCGCTATACGCGCACGGATGGCAGCCCGTGGGAGCTTGCTGTAGCCGAAGTGCTGGCACGCAAGCCCGCCTATGAAATGACTTATAATCCCAACGACTGCCCCGAAATACGCTGGGGTGCGCAGCCGGATACGGAGGAATATGCCACCTGCCGCCGCCACGCGCCAGCCGAACAGCGGGCGAAAATGGAGCAATACCGGATCTGGTTCCGCGAGGCTCGACGGCCGACACGATGAAGGAAAGCTGCTAGGCCTTAATCCTCAGGGTGCTTATGTCGCCAGCTGAATTTAATTTCTGACAATACCCAAGCGTCGACAATGATAGTAAAACCTCTGCTTATCGTGTTATTTCTTGCTTTAGCCGCGTGCAGCTCGGCACCGCAGAAACCTGAGCAACCCGAAGACCAGCAGAAGACGCAGGAAAGCCAACCCGGTACCGACAGTTTGGCATCGCTGCCTGTCAATTCTCGGAAATTTAAGATCGTAAAGGCCGCGCAGGATGAATGGATATTCTTCGGTCGGCAGAAAGTCGTGATCGACGGAGAGGAGGAAAGCATTCCCCATGTCGGGATTTGGGAGGACGCCGATGCCAGCCACAGCGACCGGATCAACCAGTATTGGAGCGCGGTCGGCGAGTACTGGCTGTCGGGCAACGACTGTAACCAGCCATGGTCCGCCGCCTTCATCGGTTGGATCATGCAGGCGGCGGGTGTCTCGGAAACTCTGTTCCCACGGGCCATTGCCCACCAATCTTACCTTAATCATTTTCTTGCCAATGCCCACAACCCCGGCGCGCCTTTGATCCCCCATACCATCCAAGAATACAAACCTAAACCGGGAGATTTGATCTGCGCCAACCGGGGCGAAGACGCGCCCACAGAAGCGATAGAAGAACTCCCGGACACACTCAAGGCAAAGCTGCATTGCGATATCGTCGTGGAAACCACCGGCCAAACCTTGCAAGCCATCGGCGGCAATGTCCGCAATTCCGTCTCAAAAACCATCCTGACCTTATCCCCGGAAGGCTACCTGCAATTTAGCAGCGCTAGGCCGTGGCTGTTGATTATTGAAAATCGGCTGGATTGATAGTCCAAGCAACGCGGTGAATAAGGAAGAAGACCATCCTCAAGTTTGAAAGTAAATCTGAAGTGACTGCTTACAAAAGTAGGGTACGCATTTATGCCCCACCATTTCTAAACATTATTGCGATTCTAAAGCTGTAAAAGGTATGCGGTGCATACCCTACTTAGCTAGGAGCGGCATGGCAGCCGGGATTAGGTGGATGATGGGGAAGACTCGGAGGGCGTAAAATGTAGGATGTGGTGAGTTTACGAACCGCATTGGTGCCATCTGGGTATCATTCGAGCACAAAATTGCCGACAACTTTGGATTATAAACAATGACTAATTACCGTCGTATTTACACGCCAGGAGCCACATGGTTTTTCACCGTAAACTTGGCTGAGCGGAAAGATAATAATCTTCTGGTAGAAAATATTGACTGTTTACGAAATGCTTTTGATATTGTCAGATCTCGACATCCCTTCAAAACTGATGCTGTGGTGATTTTGCCTGATCATTTGCACTGCATTTGGACCTTGCCACCAAACGATGCCGACTTCTCTACGCGATGGGGATTAATTAAGGCGACCTTTTCTCGCGCTATTGAAAAGGGTGAGAGAATTTCAACAAGCCGGCAAAAACGAGGCGAAAGAGGATTATGGCAACGCCGCTTTTGGGAGCACATGATTCGCGACGAAGCCGATTTTCAGCGACACATCGATTACATTCATTGGAATCCAGTGAAACATGGCTGGGTTCAGCAAGTGGTAGATTGGCCTCATTCCAGCTTTCATCGTTATCTTGAACGTGGAGTTTATCCAAAACATTGGGGTGGGAATATTAATGTTTCGAATGTTTCGGCTGGCGAATAACGCGATTGATACCCAGAGGGCACAAGTGCGGTTCGTAAACTCACCACATCCTACGGAACTAGCTATTTCCAGGCCTCAAAAATCAGAATTACCATTTGAATTTTTATTAAAGGAATAATTGTGACCCAAAATACTCTGAACTACTCCACCCAAGCGATTGATGACTTGCTCTTAAGAGCGAAGAGTTTCACGGCAGAGAAACCTAAGACAGCACAAAACATTGAACGGATAGCCGCTCTTTTGCAACAAGCTGTAAAATTTTATCTTCCAGACAATGGTCAGTTATTTGATGATGGCTACCGCGCAATGCCCGCAGTATTTCACCTTCCTTATCCGGTGATTGCCGCCGAATTTAAAATTACTACCCCTTCAAATAACAGTCCGTTGGTAATGCAAAGCGAAGAGATTGACGCCAGTTCTAAACGCATTGCTTTGGCGGTAGAAATTAATGCCGACAATTTTGATGCTTATTCCTGGATGTTACCCCCAGATAAATTTGATGATAAATACAATCTTATTACCTTGGATGGAGCCATCGCAATTATTCCAGTGTACTTTGTGGATGCCGAACACTATTGGGCTATTCCTCGTTTTGGAGCCGTGATCCCTGCAAGAAAAATTGATGTTTCTGCACAGGATAGAGCTGATTTAAACCGCATGTATGGTGCAGAGATCCCAAAAAGTATGAAGATTTCACCTTTTGAGATACATGCAACTTATCTAATGCCAGAATATGCACAGAAGATTAGGAATGAACGTGGGTCTGAATATGCTTGTGTATTAGCAAATCATGACTGCACTGACGAAACATCGGCTATTCTAGGTTTGATTGAAACGCTGTCATGCAAAAACGTTGTTATCGATTCTATTCAAGCCCCCAAAGCACTTAATAAAAAACGTGAAACAAAGGGTAAAACTCCATTTTTTGAGTATAAGGTGCTTGTGTTGAATTCTCAGGAAAGTAGTGTCAAATATCCGCCTGGAGAAGGATCTCATATATCCCCGAGAGTACACTTGCGACGGGGACATATTCGGAGATTACCCAACAAAAATATATGGGTAAACGCAACAATAGTTGGAAACAGCAAAGCTGGAAGATTGTTAAGGACTACGCGATAAACGCACTGGAAGGATCGTAGGATGTGCTGAACACCGTGAAGCGCATCAATCGCGAACGATACACCTACCTCCTGCACATTCAAAGCCTGGTCTGAGATCTATATCAAAACCATCAGTTGCCAATCCCCGCTTCTAATCACACAAAATCCTTATTAAATACAGTCCATCGCAGATGCGCCAACTCATAGGGAAGTGTTCGAGCTTAAAGTCTGGGGTGATTGGTAGTCTTGGGCTAGATGTATACGAAGAGGAAGACAGTCTATTTTTCCGCGATCTTTCCAATACGTTAATTTGCGATGATGTATTTGCGCGGCTACTTACTTTCCCGAATGTGTTAATTACCGGGCACCAGGCCTTTTTTACGCATGAGGCGCTTACTGAAATTGCCAAAAAGACGATAGAAAACGTTACCATTTTTGAGAAAACGGGCAGCGCTGCCTACCCAATTTCAGTTGAGCGGCTTGCTTAAGTGCCGTATTAGCTCGTAGATACTTAATCTTCCAAATTACGCACAAAGGTATAAGCGCCTGAGGCTTGTTTCATTCTGTATAGTGCGGCGGGACGGCCGCCTTCCGAGCGTTTTTCTCCGGTATCTATCAACAATTCCGCTTGCTCGATTCGGCGGCGAAAGGATTTTTTCTGCAAGCTTTTGCCGATTAATACTTCATGTAAATGCTGGAGTTCCGGTAGGGTGAAGGCTTCCGGCAGGGCGTAAGCGGGTACGATCGAATACAGGGCCTTTTGCCGCATGCGCTCCCGCGCCAAGCCGATTATCGCCTGATGATCGAAAGCTAAATCCATTTGACTGGTTACATCCAACGCCAGCCATTGCGCATCGGTGACGGTGGCGATATGCGCTTCGCAGGTTTGATAAGCCATCAAAGCGGTATAGGCAATCGTCACCGACCAGCCACGCTTATCGCGCTTGGCATTGCCTATGCTTTGTAGTTGTTCCAGATAGGGCGGTTCGATGCCGGTTTTCTCTTTAAGTTTGCGCTGCACTGTATCTTCCAGGGTGCTATCCCGTTCCAGGTCGACAAAGCCGCCCGGCAAGCCCCATTTGCCTTGGTCGGGATGATTTGAACGCTCGACCAACAACACTTTTAAGCATTCTTCATGATAGGTAAACATCACCGCATCGACGGTCACCAGCGGGCTGTCATATTGGCGTTTATCGTATTCGGCTAAAAACTGTTTTTCGTTCATTGTATGGGGCTGTCTTGATGGTTGGGTGAGGAAGTAAGTATTGTCTCAAATATTTGTGTCTTTTTGTCACTTTCATGCTTGACAGATAGGTGTCTATAGGTCACTATTAACATTAAGTGACTTATAGACATAAACAGGAGAGATACCATGCTAGGCATTAAATACTTCAAAGCAGATTCTTCAACCTTCGTCATTAAAACTGTCAACGGCAAGGTTAGGAAAACCGGCAAAGGCTTAAGCTTTTTTTATAACGTTGCCACAGCTTCGATTGCAGCGGTACCGGTTAACGCTCAGGAAGCACCGTTCATTTTCAAGCTATTGACGGCAGATTTTCAGTCGGTAACCGTGCAAGGCCAAGTGACCTATCGGGTGGCGGCGCCGGAAAAAATGGCCGAGATGTTGAATTACAGCCTGAAAAATGACGGCCAAAGCTATGTCTCGGAAGACCCGTTGAAGTTGTCGGATCGGGTGATTCGCATCGTGCAATCGATTGTGCAGAACAAAGTACAAAGCACAGGATTACGAGATGCATTGAAGCTTGGGCAAACGTTGGTCGTTTTGCTCCGGGAACAACTTGTCGGTGATTCCCCGCTGGCGGTATTGGGCATCACTTTGCAGGATATCTCCATCAGCGCGGTGCAACCGACTCCGGAAACGGCCCGGGCCTTAGAGGCGGAAGCCCGAGAAGCGCTTTTAAAAGAAGCCGATGACGCGATTTATGATCGTCGTAAATCTGCGGTCGAGCAGGAGCGCACTATCAAGGAAGCCGAATTGCAGACCGAGTTGTCGGTGCAACAAAAAGAACAGGAAATCGAGGAATCACGCATCCTCAATGAGCGCACTATCCAGCGCGGCAAAGTCGAAACCGAGCGCGAGCGCTTGCAGGCAGAGATTGCCACCGAAACCCAACGTAAGGAATTAGTGGTGCTGAATAGCGAAAACAGTCGCCAGCAAGCCGATGCGGAAGCTTATGCCATTACCGAGCGCATGAAGGCGTTTAGGGAATTGCCGGTGGAAAATCTCAAGGCCATGGCGCTGGCTAAAATGGAGCCTGAGCAATTGATGGCGATGGCCTTTGAATCCCTGGCACAGAACGCCGGTAAGATCGGCGAATTGAACATCTCGCCTGATCTGTTTGGGCAAATGATGAAAAAAGCGGTGCGATCATGAGTGGTAATTATCAATACCGTTTTGTTTTGGTGACGCGTAAAACCCGGTTACAGGAGTTGATCGAACGTTTCAATACCTGGCCGCAAGCTCGCTTTTACCTGGAACACAATCAAGTCGATGCTCAGGATTATTTGGATGAACACGATCTGTATCAGCGGCGTTTACAAGAAGCGGAACGAACATTGAAAGCCTTGGGACGTTTTCAACTATTGGAACGCCGCTTGCTGCCCAATTACCAGTTCGGCCCCGCCGATATTGTGGTGACGATCGGTCAGGACGGCCTGGTAGCCAACACGCTGAAATACCTGGATGGTCAGCCGGTGATTGCGATCAATCCCGATCCGGGCCGCTGGGATGGCAAACTGCTGCCGTTTGAAATCGGCGACTTACCGGCTGTGGTAGCGCGCACCGTAGCCGGTAAATCAGCTTGCAAAACCATTAGCTTTGCCGAGGCCAAGACCAATGACGGGCAACGCATGCTGGCGGTCAATGACTTGTTTATCGGACCGAAAAGTCATACCTCGGCCCGCTACCTATTGTTATGGGGCGGCCACCAGGAAAACCAGTCATCGTCGGGTATTATTGTTTCCACCGGTTTCGGCTCGACCGGCTGGTTTCAGTCCATTCTGGCCGGGGCGTTGGGCGTTGCCGGTAGCGAATCTCATCCGCTCAAGGACGGCTTTGCCTGGCACGAACAACGTTTGCAATTCACTGTTCGTGAACCGTTTCCGAGTCGAACCACGGGGATTCGCATGGTATTTGGCGCCATCACGCCTGAAACGCCGCTTACGTTGGAATCGCAGATGCCGGAAAATGGCGTGATCTTCTCGGATGGCATCGAATCCGACTACTTGGCGTTCAATTCCGGCACGGTGGTAACGATAGGTTTGGCTGCAACCCAAGGCCAATTGATTGTTTGAATGTCGATTCAAGATAAGAATGCGCTTTTTTACCCTTTACAGCTTTCATGTGTTGGTTGAAAGGTTTACGAAAGCTTAAGCCGGTAAGATGATTTAACTGTCAATTTATCAAGGATTACGCTTGCTATGCCGACCAAATTTCTATTAAAAAACAAAGCTTGGCGGTTTGGGGCGGCGAAGAGAGCGCTTATGTGGTGCAGCTTTGATAGTAGACATCTTCAAAAGCTAAACCTTATGGAATTGACATGATTAAAGAACATCTTGATTTGGTTAGTGTGGCGCTAATTGCTTTGTCCATTGCCATGTATGACGTGGTGATTGATTTGTTCTTGAACATTTTGCATCTGCTTTTCGAAGCCATCCATATCCTGTACGAATGGTTCGAGCTGGGTATCGAGCACAGCGTAGAACATTTATTTCATACTTCCCGTCATGGCAGTCAGGTTGTCACTTTTTATATTCTGATGATGATCGCCAGTTTGTTGATGTATTGGTTATGGCGAGTTTTACCGCGTCTTTACCAACAGATTGCTCAATGTGTGCAGCACGCTTGGCAACGCCGAAAAACCCAATGTGCCGCCTATTGGGTGTCGCTGACCTTAAGCAACAAATTGAGCTTGCTTTCTACAGCGGCGGGGATTGTTTACCTGACTACTTTTTTGGTGATGTGAGGGGCATTTGCCTCAATACGAATAGCAAAGTCGGCCAACCTGATAGAGATAGTCATTACCACTTCATGCTTCTGTACCAACAGGCCATCAGCAGATTATGTCCTTAGAGCAACACTTAGTGATTAGCAATTCACTTCAACATTAGAATTATCACTTAATTTCTCCCGGCACGATAAATGCTGACTATTGGGATTCGAGCTTGCTCGACAAATCCGTTTTGTTAAACCCTAGATGAGAGAAAATGAATGAAAAAAAGTAGTTTGCTTGCTGGTCTGCTCGTTTTGAGCGCCACCGCTGCCTTCGCAGAAGAATCGCCTAAGCCCCCGCTGGGCTTCTTCGTAACCAGCACAGGCCTAGGCAAGGGAGCCGACTTGGGTGGCCTCGCCGGCGCCGATGCCCATTGCCAGAAACTGGCTAGTGGCGTTAGTGCGGGCAACCGGACCTGGCGAGCTTATCTGAGCACTCAGGCTGAAGGCGACCAGCCCGCCGTCAACGCTCGCGACCGCATCGGCAATGGACCGTGGGCCAATGCCAACGGTGCCATCGTGGCCAACGACGTGGCTCATCTGCACGGCGACACTGTGGAACTCGGCCAGCTCGGCAACAACGTGCATCGCACGACAAACCTTACCGAAAAGGGTGCGCAGATCAACGGCGTTGGCGCTACGCCTAACCAGCATGACGTTATCACCGGTTCGAAACCAGACGGCAGAGCTTACACTGATGCGGCCGATCATACCTGCAAGAACTACACGAGCAGCGGCGATGGTACCGTTCAACTTGGTCACTCTGATCGTACCAATCGCGGCGCCACCGGCGGTAACGTATCCTGGAATTCAACCCATGCCAGCAAAGGCTGCAGTCAGGACAATTTGGTAAGCACCGGCGGTGCAGGCTATTTTTATTGCTTTGCCGCAGACTAAGTCAGTTTAGGCTTGAATGGTCAGGGAACGCTCGCCGCACCCTGACCTTTATGCAAACCGAGGTAGGATTAACTATGCGACATTCGGTTATTAATGAGCTGAGAGACCGCGCGTTATTCATGAGACAACGCAGAGGCTTGCTCGCTCCTCGCAGAAATATAGGCACTTTACCGGTCAGAGTCTGTGAGTCATAGGTAAATTCCCTAGTGACCAGATTAGTGATGAGTTGCAAATCCACTTTGAACTAACTGAAGTCGAAACCCAGTAAATCTCTATGATCAGTTACTTTTTGCAATGATGTGAAAATAGCCAAGATTGGAAAAATATCATATTCAGCGATCACTGCTATTCTTGCTCATTATGTAAAGAATGTCGTAAAGGCTCGATTATGTCGTTAACACACAATACGGTTATTCCACGGTTCTTCGAGAGTGATTCTTCGCTCAATGACAGGCTTAGTATTTTGCATGATCGTATATTGGCGGCAATTCCGGCCGTAGATCGCATTGCCGTTGCGATCTACGAGGCGTCAGAGGATAAGCTCAAAACATTTATCAATAGCACCCGTAAAGGCGAAGCGATTAACTCCTACGACTTTAAACTTTCCGATAGCCCGTCTCTTCACAAGCTGGCAATGAGCGGAGAGCCGCGCGTTATTAACGAAATCCAGGAGATAATCAAGTCAAACTCATTGCACTCAAGTTGGTTATTAAAACAGGGGTATCGGTCGTCTTTCACGTTGCCAATTTACGATAACGGTGGATTTATTGGCTTCGTGTTTTACGATTCAATGGATCAATCGGCATTTTCACAAGAAATTCAACGAGATCTAAGCCTATATTCCAGTCTCATTAATATGAGCATTTCCAGCGAATTCGCAGCAGTTCGATCAATTGTTGCATCTGCAAAAATCGCCAGCGATTTTGCCCATTTACGTGATTTTGAGACGGGGTCACACCTGGGGCGGATGGCTCGTTACTCAAGAGTCATTGCAAAATCTATCGCGCCTGCCTATCACTTAAATGATGAATTCGTCGAACACGTGTTGTTATTTGCCCCGCTTCATGACATAGGCAAGATTGGTATTCCTGATAGCGTTTTGCTTAAACAGGGAAAACTCGATGCGGGTGAACGCAAAATAATGGAGTCTCACGTCGTTAAAGGATACGAGATTGTAAAAAAGATTCTTGGCGATTTTGCGCTTGAACATCTTCCTGATTCCAAAATTATGATTAACATCGTCAAATTTCACCACGAATTTCTTGATGGTTCTGGATATCCGCATGGATTAACAGGCGATCAAATCCCGCTTGAAGCAAAAATCGTTACCGTTGCTGATATTTTTGATGCCCTCACTAGCAAACGCCCTTATAAGCGTGTTTGGACAACTCATGAAGCTTTCGACGAACTCAATAGAATGGTTGTTGCAGGGCAGCTGGATGCTGACTGTGTTGCGGCTTTAGAATTAAATACTGAGGAAATCGATAGCATTCGTGAACGCTACCAAGATGCTTAGCCATTTATTAAATTAGCCCCCCGTTTACACAAAATCCAGGACACCCTCCCCTTTTATAAGCCTTAACCTCATTCCACTCATATCATTAGGATACGCTCAGGAGAGCGAAACCAAGGCTTACCACGAACACAATCCATTGATTTATAAGACACTGCTGGTATTTATAACCACTGGGGTCACAAGTGCCTTGTAGGTGCTGAGTTTATCAAAGTACCCAACTATGTTCGTTAGCGCACCGACTGCGTTAAGTCTTGCTGATACTATTTTGCCTAAGCGATGGATGGCAAAGATCCTTCCGCGCTTCAGTCATGGTCACTTGGTCATGACTCAATTATCAGGAGACAGTGATGAATAAAGATCAAGTTAAAGGCCTAGTAGACGAAGTTAAAGGCAAAGTTAAAGAAGCCGCTGGTGTGTTATTGGATGATAAAGGCTTGGAAATAGAAGGCAACGTCCAAAAAAACATTGGCAAAGTTCAAGGTAAAGTTGGCGATCTTAAAGAAGATCTTAAAGACAGCCTCTAACTTGAGCAATATTGCACAGTGCAGTCCGTAGGATGGGTAGAGCATCGGCGAAACCCATCAGCGGCTGGATATGCTTTAACCGTTACCTAGCGCCGTCTGTTGATGGCCAATTAAGGAGAAGCAATCATGCTTGAAACTTTAGCAGTTGTATTAGTCATCCTTTGGATACTGGGCTTAGTGTCGTCGTACACACTAGGCGGGTTTATTCATATTCTTTTAGTTATTGCGCTTGTTGTCATTGTGCTGCGGGTCATTCAAGGTCGACGTGTATAACACAAATTGGCAGAGTTCGGCGTTCGACACCGAACTCTGCATTTGTCATTTACTGGAGAAATCAAATGAGTGGAATAAAAATGTTGGCGTTTGTCCTAATCACACTCGGCATCTTGGGACTTGTGTATGGTCAATTTAGCTATACCCAAGAAACGCAAGAAGCCAAGATTGGGCCTATAGAGCTGACAGTTAACGATACCAAGACTGTCAATATACCCATTTGGGCCGGTGTAGCAGCGATAGTGGCAGGCGGCGGATTGTTGCTTGTTGCAGGCAAAAGATAAGCTGCTAATACGGAAATTCAACTGGCAATTAACACAACCCGTTTCTCCAACTTTATGCATTTGACCTTAAGCCATCTCTGATTTGGCACATGCCTGTACGTAGAACTCCCTTGAAAACCAGGCTGTCGAGGGCCTAAATCAGCGCTTCTTTTATAAGACGTGTTTTTTGGAGATGGCTATTTACATCACCCCCAAGACTTACCCAGCGCGTGTAAGTGTTATCAGGCATTTCATCATCATGATTAAAGATACATTTATAGCCGGTGACGTCTTAACTCATAAGACTCATCGTAAAGCCGCGATATACGCGATATTGGGAGACTTGCTATTTATCGTACTGCCCTTGGTGGTAATTGCCATCGTCGATGTCAGTGTTGGCAGATCGATATTTGCGATCATCGAATCCCCAGAATTATCCTTTGGCTCAGCCGTGTTATTCGGACAAACGATTATTAAAGTCGTGTCTGGTTTTGCGCATACCAAACCATCAGGTGCAGAACAACCCATTTTTATTATCGCGCTGATCATTGTTTTCGGCTTAGTCCCGTCACTTGTCGTGTTAGCGTTATTACTCAGCATCACACCTATTCCACACGACTTGCAACTCGCTCAAGCATGCATCTTTGGCTTAGGAATCTTCACCTTATTATTCTTTGGCATACAAGGGCATGCATTATCTCTTCGTTATGGCGGCAAACAATTAGACCGCAACGGCGACTTTCCGTCTTAGATATTAGGTAGCCGATATGCCACGCGCACAGTATCCCAGCTATAGAAAAGCTTATTTTATCGGCAGTGGCATCGCCTCTCCAGCCGGTGCGGCTTTCCTGATATGGGACGGACAAATATCCGGCGAAGCTATTCATATTTTTGAAGAACTTAAAGTTACCGGCGGCAGTTTAGATGGCGCGGGCACGCCGGAACAAGGCTATGTCATTCGTGGTGGTCGCATGATTGAAGATCACTACGTCTGCACTTACGATCTAAATAGTTGAGTAAGTGCTTATCTAAGGTTAATAATCATGACAACAATTCAAGTCGGCTGCGATTTAACGTATTCGGTCACAACGCCCACAAGCTTCTTGTTTAACATAGCCGCGGCACGAACTAGGCACCAGATCATCAGCTGGGAGACCCTACAGTTAAACCCCAATATCCAATATGAGGCCGGCAGTTTAGGTACAGAAGACATTCAAGTGTACCGACTCACTGTTGAACCCTGCGTCCTGCAACTCCAATACCGTGCGAATGTAAATTTACTCCCGGAAATTTATGATACGTCAGGGATTATGGAGACGGGCTACTCCCAATTGCCAAACGAAGTGTTGCCCTACCTTAATCCAAGCCGATATTGCGAGTCTGATCGTTTGACCCATTTTGCCTCACGGATGTTTGGCAGCGCCGCGCCTGGATTTTCAAGAGTTACTGCAATTTGCGACTGGATAAACAACAATCTCGACTATCAAGCAGGCAGTACCGGCGAAACTACCAGCGCCTGTGACGTATTAATAGAGCGCGTAGGGGTCTGCCGGGATTATGCCCATCTTGCCATTACCTTATGCCGGGCGTTATGTATTCCCGCACGTTATGTTTCTGGATACGCACCGTATTTGCAGCCACCTGATTTTCATGGTTTTTTTGAAGCTTATCTGGGGACTCGTTGGTATTTGTTTGATGCGACCCGAATGGCGCCGGTTGAGGGTTTTGTTCGTATTGGCACAGGTCGCGATGCTGCAGACGCGTCTTTTGCAACTATCATCGGGGAAGCGACACTAAGCTATATGGCGGTCTGGGCTGAACAAACGGCACCTTACCAAATAACCGATCAACCTCTACCAGGGTCGGCAGTGTCGACAACTAATTAATTTCGTTGACCAGTCCTTCTGTTCGCTGCCGCACCGACCAAGCTTATCTTTACCTGTATTCTTTAACCCAAGCGCTGAGAAAAACCTTCTCGCGCTTTAGCCAAGACTAATTGGTCATGGCTAAATAATTATCAGGAGAGTCTCATGAACAAAGATCAAGTTAAAGGCCACGTAGACGAAGTGATTGGTAAAGTGAAAGAAGTCACCGGCAATATCATCAATGACGATGAGTTGGAAGTAGAGGGCAACGTCCAAAAGAATGTCGGCAAAGTGCAATCAAAGGTCGGCGACCTTAAAGAAGAAATTAAAAAAGCACTCTAAAGAAGCGCTGCGCTGTTAATGCCTAACCAGCTTAACTACAAACCTATCCAAGTCACACTTCACAGGACATCACTATGAAAATCGCGAATATCAAATTGACTGGTTTATCTGCAGCTATAGCCTTAAGTCTTTGCTCCTTCGGCGCTTCTGCAGAAGACAGCAAAATAGAAGCTCCTTACAACAAAGATCAAGTAAAAGGCCGCGTTGATGAAGCCCAAGGTAAAGCCAAAGAAGAAGTCGGTAAGATACTGGACGACAAAGGCATGGAAATAGAAGGCAACATCCAAAAAAATACCGGCAAAGTCCAAAAGGGCATTGGCGATATTAAACAAGATATTAAAGAAGACAAATAAACACGTCTGATCTAAGCGAGCCAGTTACAACAAAACTGGCTCGCTACCAAATACCAATAATAAATCCACAGGAACTCAATATGAAACTTACCTCAAACGTGTGTGCAGCCATCGCGTTAACTTTATGCTCATTCGGCGTATTTGCAGAAGAAAGCCACAGTGAATTAGCACTTAAACATGCACAAGTCGCGGCAAAAGCCACCGATGCTAAAACTATCGCCGAACATGCGGATACCGCTAAAACCCACGCAAAAGTCGCCGATGAGCATCTGGATGCCGGCATCAAGAGCCTGGATGAAGCTATCGAGCATGGCAATCTGGGCCATACCGAAGAAGCTAAAAAATCGGCTA
>Ga0208630_100144_pt1 | contig 18831 bp, 29 predicted proteins | sample LakWasMet32_HOW6_2_FD_183874 | JGI IMG/M metagenome (GOLD analysis project Ga0208630, IMG submission 183874) | Freshwater sediment methanotrophic microbial communities from Lake Washington under simulated oxygen tension - Sediment Metagenome... | ecosystem: Environmental > Aquatic > Freshwater >... | reverse complement strand
GCGATGATCTCGCTGTGCGCCTGTCGTTTCAGGCGGCCTGGGTGGTTGGTCCAGGCGTTGACTCCTATGCTCGTTATGCCTCCGAAAAAATACCGCGTCCTTGCGGCAAGGTAACTTTAGGGACGCCTCGGCGTTTTGCGCTTCGTTTTGATAAAATATAGCAAATGATAAATATTGCGTCAATATCAAATGATATATTTTTAAGAAAAAAATCCCCACCATTTTCGTGGCGTCACGAAAATGATGGGTTCGTTCGGGTCTGGTTACGGGGATTGGAATGGCGGCAGGGGATGCTGTCCGGTTGCCTTTAATAACAAATATGTTATTATTCCCACATGAAGTACAGCATCACGTTTTATAACGAAAATGTCCAAGCCGAAATCATGGGCTTGCCGAAAACACTGGCGGCCCGCTTTCTTACCCTGGCCGACCGAATGGAATCCAGCGGTCCTAACTTGGGCGAGCCGCATACCCAGGCTTTTGGAGACGGGTTATTTGAATTGCGCCTGAAAGGCAAGGAAGGAATTGCCCGGGTGTTTTATTGTACGCTGGTCGGACAGCGCATCGTGATGCTGCACAGCTTTGTTAAAAAAACCCAGAAAACGCCGCCCAAGGAACGGCGGCTTGCCCAATCACGAATGCAGGAGATCAAACATGCTGACATACGCTGAAATGAAAGCCAAAATGTTGGAAGACCCCGAAGTGCGCGCCGAATACGAACGCATCGAGCGCGAAGAAATGCCGATGCTGGATATGATTTTGGCGGCGCGCAGGGAATCTGGCTTATCGCAGGCGCAAGTGGCCGAACGCATGGGAACCCATGCGTCGGCCGTCGCCCGCCTGGAAGCCGCGCTGGTATCCGGCAAGCACTCGCCCAGCCTCAATACCTTGCAGAAATATGCCAAGGCGTTGGGCAAGCGGTTAGAAGTGCATATTGTTTGATGATGTGTCGCAGGCGATAGCAAAACGTCAAAAATATGTACTAAACTGAGCCTGTCTACTATTTCAGCGAGGTATTTATGAGGCGATGTGTATTTTTGTTGCTGTTGCTCCCGTCTGTTGTCAGTGCCGAGGTTTACAAATGCCAAGGGCCTGACGGCGGCATTAAATTTCAAAAATCGCCCTGCAGGAATGCTCCAGACGCAGCACCAATGGATCTGAAATTGCCGTCGCCCGCCACAATGGAGCGTATCAAGGCCGAATCCCGTCGCCAACAAATCGCCAATGCCGAATGGCGGCATAGAAAAATGGAAGAGGAAAAGCATCAGGCGGAGATCGATGCTATCAGGGCGCGCGAGGCCGCATCAAATCAACTTAATGCGTCTATTCTGCAATCGCGCATTGAGTCGGCGGAACGCGAGGCGCGCTGGGCGCACGAGGATTATTGTCGTAATCGGAGGCATAAGCGGCCTGAAGATGACTGTTGATTACGTGATTACAACTTCGGGAGAATGAATATGGGTATCGCATGGGTTTTGTTTGGGGCGTTGATCGGCGTGTCAGCCGCCGGTCGGCGCGGATTCGGCACGGCTGCTGGGGTTATTGGCGGGATGCTGTTGGGGCCGCTGTCTATACTGATGTATTTCGCTTCGGGCGACCGCGTGAAGTGCCCGCAATGCGCAGAGTGGATACAGAAAAAAGCCAGACTGTGCCCACATTGCAGGAGTAGTTTGTAGCCGCTATTAATGGGCTTCGTGCCTCAGTCCATCCTATCTTGCTGCCTTTTGAAATCAGGCCAGTCCGGATAAGAATTTCTGCCAGACAGTCAGCGGGATCAAGCAATCTGCGCGATTGATTTCGAGCGCAACATCGTTAAATGCAACATCGCGGAGGGATTCGATTTCTGGAGCGTCTCCCTGGTGCGCCTCCTGAATGGCGACAATCAGTGCATTCACATCAAGCGTTATCGCCTTGGTCATAAGTGCCTGGTAGCGGCGATAATCGCTTTCGTTGGCGGCGGCTTTGTCCGCCGGGCGAATGGCGATGAGCGCGGCGCCGGAAATAGCCAATAAAGCACCGCCAGTTAACGATACCCAGTGCGGAAGACTGTTTGAGAGCGTGGCAAGCGTGGCGCTGCCTCCGATAATGGCTAAAAAGGTACCGAGGCTTTGGATGTGCCGATAAAACCGGGCCGTCCTTTGGGTCAATCGAATGGCATAACGGATTTCGGCAATCAATTGATCTTTTGATTTTTCCATAATCTCCTCACTTGGGTGGTGGACACGGACTGGGCGGCGGAATAGGACGTGGCGGAACATGGGATCTTGCTATCTGCAAATTTGACATTCGCACGGGTTATTTTCTCCTATTTCCACTATTTTTCATACATTCCCGGCTAAATCTCTGCCCAGTTCGCGATTTCTTCGGCCAGGCGCTTGGGGTTGTCGTCGGCTTCGATCCGGTAGTACTCGGTCCGAATCTTCCATAAAATCTGATCGAGCAGGTTGTCTGCCGCCAGTAACTCGTCTTTGGTCAGGCGCATGTCTTCGTTCGGCCTTAAAATGAACAGGCCCATCGGTTTGCCGACCGGTTTAAGCCGCTGCGCGGTCGCCAGGTCGAGCTGCGCTTTCAGCACGTACTGTTCTATCGCGGAATGCCGTTTGTAGCAGGCCGACACGATGCTGCCGTAATGATCGAAAGGCCGCAGCGGGATGTCCAGGCGCCGCTTGCCTTCCGGCGTGGTTAATTCGAGATAGTCGATTTCCGGAAATAGGTTGTGGGTCTTGTCCAGGCCAAGCAGGTAATCCAGTTCCTGGTATATCAGCTTGCGGGCGGAAAGATTATTGAGGGATTGAAAAGCTGACTCCTGCCGCGCCTCGATGCCTTCCGGGGCGCGGCCTACCGGCACCACGGCATCGTACAGGCTTTTAAGGATCGCTTCGATGCTATTGCCGGACGCGTAAAACGGGCCTTCGACGCGCAAGTTTGGGCTGGGCAATGCGGCCAGCGATGACTCATCGATCAGTTGCTCGCGCAAAACCTGCAACAAAAACCGGGTTTGCTCCTCGATGTGGTCGCCATACAGGCAGCGCAAGCGTTCAAAGTGCGCCAAAAACCGAAAGTGCAGTAGGCCAGCCTGATCGCGCAAGATCACACCGACATTGAAGCGGTCTCCGGAGCGCATATCCGGGGTCAGCGCAACTTTGTACCAATCGCCGCAAACAGCCAGGGTAGGCGCCGCCTGTTGCTCGGCCGCCGCCAGCAACGCCTTCATAGCAGTCCGCCGAAGCGTTGTCTAATCAGTTCTGGACAAATCGTCGCGCGTTTCATAATGAATCGGTGTAATGAGGTCAGCTCGTCGTCGGTGAGCGTTAGTTTCCACCAATATACCAGCTCTTGCAAGACATCGAAATTTGCCTGCATCACATTTTTGGCGAAATGGATCATTTTGTTGGTTTTTTTGGCGTCGTTGACGTTATAGCCTCCCCAGAGAATCAGGGCCAGTTTGTTCATGATGTCGTTTCCCGGGTCAACTGCGGCGCTTTTCCAGTTTCGGCTGCCGGCGATGTCTTCGTGATCGATCAGCACGTACTTGTGTTTGCCGGTGCGAATCATGTTGCCGGTATTGCGGTCGCTATTACCCAGCCAATCGTCGAAGACGACGGAATCCAAGACATGGGGCCACGCATGAATGTCGGCCTGGAACACCCGGTTGTTTCTAACCCGCTCCAAATTGTAATGGAATTTAGGGCTTTGGCCCGGAAGGGTGCTGATGCACCAGAGCGGGAATTTGTCTTCTAGGTTGGAAAAGGCCAGATCTGGATACAGGCTTTGCAGCCGTTCGGCTTTGACGATGACGATAAAGGCCCTCGGCGAGACGGGCAAGTCAAGCGCAGAGGCTAAGAGGTAGGCGGTTATCTCGTTGACCAAGCTCTTGGAGTGGGTTGCGGAGGGGTAAAAGCTGGCATAGACATCGTGCTCTTTATGCCCGTCCGTAATGATCGCTTGATGCGTATAGCCGATGCCGTCGCCGGCATGATTTAAAAATGTCAGATAGCCGCATTCATTGATCAGGGTTATTTTTTTCGGCTTCTCTGAGTAATTTTGCATGTTGCGGGTTGGTTGCGACGGGTTTTGATTTGCCGGACATGAGCCTGCGGGTGATGGCATTGAGCAGTTCGATGTCGGCTTCAGTGAGCCGCTTTTCCCGCAATCCGATTTGGAGATTTTTAATCATTTCCTGCGTAGCTTCGGACGCATTCAGCAGCTCGGACAGGTCGATACGGTGGAAAGCGGCTTCAATAGTCCCCTCGACATCATCAAGTTGACCCTGCTGGATGGCTTCGTCAATATCGAGCGCCAATCGAGGGAGTCGTAGTTTTATTTCTATTTCTCTGGCCTTTTTCTCGCCTATATTCCTATGCCCTGTCAATAAATGACTGAGATAGGCAGGCGCCATACCGAGTACGTCAGCAAACTCAGCTTGCGTTTCATATTGGGCATTCATTTTGCACAAATTTGATCTTCTTATTTCTGACATATCTCGCATCCCCTAACTTTAGCAAACGCTAAAACAAAAAGCATCTATCGCTTGCTATTGATTTGGTGTATATCTATTGCTATATTAGCTGCATGACCATTAGTACCGTACCAACTAAGCAACTCGCCGAATGCCTCGGCTCGACAATCGGCTTCGCCAGTCAGATAAAGCACGGTCGCCGACAACTGCCACCACGCAAATGCCGCCTAGTCTCAGAGCGCTTCGGAATCCCCTTATATGTGCTGCGCCCCGACATCTTCGGCGAGCCTGATCCCAATACCCACCCGAAAGAGCCGGCACAAGATCCGGCTGCCAGTCTGCCCGCTCGGACGGATAACTCCGAGCGGATGGGCCAGGAGATATGCGCCCCATGACCGAGCTGCGCGTGAACAATTTCCCCGAAGAGATTCTGGCGGTGATGGATGGATACGGACAAGCAACGGGAAAGTGCCGGACGGAATTGGCCATAGAGGTGTTGGGCGCGTGGGCCGAGCAAAAAAAACATGAGGCCACTTTAATCTGCCGAGTGGCGCGAATCAATCCACTTGTTAAGGAATCATTAAGGAAGTACGAGGGTGAGTAATATGGTTTGGGTAATTCTTTGGGGCGTCGCGGTATTTCTGTGTTGCCGACTGGTTGCGTTCAATAATTTTGGAGACGATGAATGAAAAGATTGATTTGTGTATTGGCTGTGTTGGCGGCCGACAATGCCGCCGCGTCTGACGGCATGGTGTTTAATGCGCTGGATCGCAATGATCCGCTGTACGCGGAGTACCAGCGCAATTTGTGCGCCGGTACGCGGGAGGCCTTACAGCGGTTTTCGTCCGATCTGTATTGGCTGAATACGCTGGACCCGCATTTTGGCGGTAAGTCGCCGGCGCAGCGCGAGGCGTGGATTGTCGATTATGTTCTGACGGCAAGCTTGCATGATAAGGCGCGGGGGGATTTTGATGCAAACTGCCGCTAGTGGCCTTAACCATCCGGGCGTTAAGGATGACAACGGGAAAAACCGTGTAGGGTTAGTCGTAGGCTACTTTCCACATGCTCTGAAAGAGGTCGGCAAAGTGGCGACATTTGGAGCGCAGAAATATACGCCATACGGATGGTTGTTGGTTACCAATGGCGTTGAGCGTTATACCGATGCGATGTACCGGCATTTAATCGATGAAGCCATTGGCGAAACGGTCGATAAAGAGTCGGACATTCTGCATGCCGCGCATGCCGCGCATGCGGCGTGGAATGCGTTGGCGCGATTAGAGTTGATACTGAGACAGCATGCTGAATCCGACGTTTGATCGCAATAAACGCCCGATGCACCCGACCGGGTGCGGGAATTATAACTGCCCGATTCGCACGGGATGCGATCGGGCGAATACGCATAAATTCCATTTTACGAATATGTTTAAACCGAGCCGATTGGCGGATGGGCGGGTTTCGTGCGCGATGCGCATTGGTGGCAAGTAATGCATGCGGTATCTAAAAAAATTAAACAGCAAATGATGCGAGATAACGCCAAGCGGTCGCTGATTCTGGAGCGTATACCTGCAGAGCAATGGCCCACACAGAAGGGTGGCATGATCGAGGTGTGGCTCAGCCGCAAATATTTGGTGCAGGTTTACAAAGAGGCGGGCGGTGTGCTGCGGGCATCTGCCAACAGAACATTACTGGACGCTAGCGGCCGCTGGCAGGAAAACATGACATGGGATGAGATGCAGGAGATTAAGCGCCAGATCGGTCGATCTGATTGCTACGCCATCGAAGTGCTGCCTCGCGATTGCGACGTCGTGAATGTGGCGAATATGCGGCATATGTGGATTCTGCCGGAGCCGCTTCCCATCGGGTGGTTTTTGCATTCCTCGCTGGATGCTGCCGGCTCCGTTGATGGGCGTGGCGGTTGACATGGATATATTTTCTATCATGCCTGTTGAGGTTTTTGCCGACGATAGGCTGACGAAAACAGATTTGCGCGTCCTGGGTGCCATTCTGTCGTTCCGGAATAAAACCACGAATTTATGCTGTCCGCGTCGCGAGGCAATCGCTGAGCGCATAGGCCTTCCTATTTGCAAGATTTCAACGGCAACATCCCACCTGGTTGAGCTGGGATGGCTAGAAAAATCAGGGAATGGAGGGCGGTCTAGTCCGTCGCGTTATGAGTTTAGGTTGCCTAAGCAATTTGATGAAAAAATCACCGATGCTGGTGGTGTTCAGCGCAGCAAAACCGTTACCGATTCAGTAACGGTTACCGATTCAGTAACGGTTACCGAATCGGTAACTAAAACGGTTACCGATTCGGTAAGGGGCAAAGAACAGACAAGGGAACAGAGAAAAGAAACTCCTTACGGAGTTTCCAAAAAATCCGACGAACGCAATGGCGAGAGGTTTTTGCTGGAAGCGCTGCCGGATGACTGGCGAGCGTTTTGCCTCGCTGAGCGGCCGGGGCTTAACTCGGACATTGTGTTTGCCCGGTTTCGCGATTACTGGATCGCGCAGCCGGGGGCAAAGGGTAGAAAACTGGACTGGTTCGCCACGTGGCGGAACTGGGTGAGAAACGAAAAGGGGGTGAGCAATGGAGCACATCAGCAATCTGGTCAACAGCGAAAACTATCAGCCGTCGAGCTCGTGCAGCAGGCCTCTCGACGCTACGAGGAGCGGCGATCACGTGAGGAGCGTGTTGTCGGAGCGGGTGATTAATCGCATTTGGGAAAAGATGTCTGCGATTTACGGGCATCGCTGGGTCAGCGCCTACGGGGTGCATGTGGACGAGTCTGGCAAGTTGAGCCAAGCGGCGGAGACATGGTCGATGGGGCTGTCTGGTTTGAGCCGTGAGCAGTTGGCGCACGGGTTTGAGTATCTGCTGAAAAACGGCAAGGAGTGGCCGCCGACGTTGCCCGAGTTTCGCGAGATGTGCGTGCAGGCATCGACCGATGTGCCGGGGCTGCATGAGGTGGTGAGCATTCTGGCGAATGCGAGAAGCCGCGAAGGGTCGTTGGTCGATCGCTATCGGCATCCGCTGGTGTTGGCGATAGCGTTGGAGGTGGATATGCATGCGCTACGGACGGCATCGACGACCAAGGCAGAGGCGATGGTAGGACCTGCGTACAAGCGCCTGGTTGCGGCAGGCTGGCCGGAATGGCCTGAGCATGCGTTTGATCGGGTCAAGTCGATCGGGCACGATAAGCCGGTGAATCGTCAGGCGGCGCGCGATGCTCTGGCGAGGATGCGCGCGGCGTTGGGTTACGGGGGGTCTGGGCATGTCGTCTGCTAGTTCGATCGTCGAGCTGTCCCGGCGTAAATCCAGATACCACGATCAGGATGCGCTGCTGCGTGGGTTTGTGGGCAACGCTGGCTGCACCGCCAAGGAGATAGCTGTTGAGGTGCTGGACTGGAAATATGAGCAGTACGCGAATGCGCCTAAACGAGCGTTTGATTTGCAGTCGCTTGGCTACCTTGAGACGTTGGACGGCAAGGTGTGCAGGCATACCGGAAAGCAGGCCCATACTTACCGGGTCACCGATAAGGGGATAGCGCATTTGCGGAAGGTCGGCGGCGAGTTGCCGCCGCCAAGAGCTGAGTCTATCGTCAGCGCTGTCGACGGAAAACAGAGATTCTCCGATTTGCGAAACATTTTGGGTCCTCCCTAAGCAATGCGCCATGCGGGTAGAATTACGCTCGATATTTTTGAGTTTTTGGGTGTCTATGGTTCTCAACTGATGTTTGATATTCTTCTATAAATGATTGATTTTATATAACTATTTGATGGATTTTATTATTTAATGGCGGCTGAAGTTGTATCCCAAACAGAATGGTTTAGCTGGTCTTTGAACCAGTTGGCCCGCGAGTTTGGGATAGCCCGCGAGACAGTTCAGGCAAGATTGCGCGCCTGTGATGTGAAGCCAGCAGGTGAGCGCCGCGGCTTCCCGGTTTACCGAGTCAGCGAAGCGGCCAAGGCGATATTGATTCAGCCGCAATCCATCGGCGCGGCAATGAATGACCCGGACAGAATGTCGCCAAAAGAGCGCGCCGACTGGTACAAATCCGAAAACGAGCGCCTGAAATACGAGCGCGATTCCGGCATCGCCGTGGAATCGACCGCTGCACGCGAGCAAATGGCGATCATCGCAAAGACAGGCCTTCAGGTGCTGGAAACATTGCCAGACATTCTAGAGCGCGACTTCGCTATAGACGCCAAAGTGATCTCCAGCGTAGAAGCCAAGATCGACGTGCTGCGCGACCAATGGGCCAACCTGATCGAAGAGGCGCAATTGTGACCGCCGCCGTCCAGATCCGCCGCGACATTGCCAGGATGGTCCGCCCGCCCGAGCGCATCAGCGTCGTCGAGGCCTCGAAGCGCTACGTCAATGTCCGCACGGCAAGCGGCGGCGTCTCGCCTTGGGACCCCGACCTGACGCCCTACATGATCGAGCCGATGAACTGCCTGACCAGCCGCGACTATGACGCAGTCGTCTTCGTGGGCCCGGCGCAATCCGGAAAAACTCAGGGTCTCATCACCAACGCGATGGCCTACATCATCAAGTGCGATCCGTCAGACTTCCTGATCATGCAGACCACAAAGGGCACCGCCCGCGACTTCGACACCCAGGTGATCAAACGCGCCTTCCGCGACTGCCAAGAACTGAAAAAGGAACTGGCCCCCGGCAGCAAATCAGACAACACCTACGACAAGGTCTTCAAGTCCGGATCGATCCTGTTCCAGCGGTGGCCGTCCATCAACGAAATCTCCGGCAAGCCGCTCAAATACGTGCTGATCACCGACTACGACCGGATGACGCAAAACGTCGACGGCGAAGGCTCACCGTTCGCGCTCAGCCGGCAGCGCACCGCCAAATTCCTCAGTCGCGGCATGACCTTGGTCGAAACCTCCCCCGGCTTCGAAATCACCGACCCGGCCCACCGCCCCCACTACGCCCACGAAGCACCGCCCTGCGGCGGATCGCTGGCCCTGTACAACATGGGCGACATGCGCCGATGGTATGTGCAATGCCCTGAGTGCGGCGAATGGTTCATGCCGCCGGCGGATGAAACCGGCCTCGATTTCGTCCACGACCGCGACCTGTTCGGCGTGACTAATACCCAAGCCGCGCAAAATGTCCGCTACCTCTGCACCAAAAACGGCTGCCTGATCGACACGTGCCACAAACGGGCGATGAACAACAGCGGCATCTGGGTTCCGCAAGGACGCCAGGTCGAAAACGGCGTCCTGCAAGGCGAATCTATCAAAAGCCGCGTCGCCTCGTTCTGGTTCCCAGGCTCTTTTGCGGCTTATTCAGACCCAGCCAACCTGATCGAGAAGCTACTTGCGGCGCACCGCGAATACGACATCACAGGCTCCGAGGAAAACCTGAAAACCATCGTCAACGTCAATTTCGGCGCCGCCTACCTGCCCCGCCACCTGGCAGAAATGGAAACCGGCGACGCGCTCAGCAGCCGCGCCGAAGCCTTGCCGCGTTACCACGTCCCCGAGCAGGCCCGCGTCATGCTCGCGACCGTCGACATCCAAAACGGCAGCGCCGGCCGCTTCGTCGTCGAAGTCCATGCGGTCGGCGTCGGCGAAGAGCAATGGATCGTCGACCGCTTCGACATCGCATTTACCGAATCGAACGGCAAAAAGCGCCGCGTCGAACCCGGCGTTTACAAGGAGGACTGGGATCTGCTGGAAGACAAGGTCATCAATGCCAGCTACAAAACCCACGACGGCCGCAAAATGCTGATCCACCTGGTCGGCATCGACACCGGCGGCAACGGCAAGACCACCGATTTCGCCTATCAATTCTACAAACGGATGCGCAAAAAAAGCCTGTCGCACAAAATCAGGCTGCTGAAGGGTGGTTCGAATGACGACAAATCGCCGGTGACCCGCTCATTCGGCAAGGACAGCCAGGGCCGGCAGTTAAAAGACGTGCCGATCTACCTGCTCAACACCAACACCCTCAAGGACAACGTCGACGCCATGCTGCGCCGCTCCCTGCCGGGCGGGCTCTACCTGCACTTTCCGCACTGGCTCGAACCCAGCTACTACGACGAGCTGCGCGCCGAAACGCGCGGCGCAAACGGCAAATGGGAAAAAATCCGCGAGCGTAACGAAGCGCTCGATCTCAACGTCTATTTTCTGGCATTAGGTCGCATGCTTGGACTGAACGACGAGCGCTTCAAATGGGATGCCCCGCCAGCGTGGGCCGCGCCGTTGCCAGACAACGCCAATGTCGTCTCGATCGAGTCGGCCCGCGAAGCGCGCGGCATTGCAGAGCCTACGTCAGAGCCAAGAAAACTTCCTCCCATCAAACGCCCACCCCTGCATGGCAAATTCCGTATTTGATACGATGATCGAAGCGTTGAAAACCGAACTGGACGAGGCGACCGCCAACAAGGTATTGCACCTGCTGGTAAAAACCTGTGGCGGCGAGCGGGTTTACATTCCGGTCAAGGCGGTGGCCCCTCCGCCCGTTATGCCGACCGATACGCCGAAAAGCCTGCAACAAAGGCTTGGCTGTTCTCGCCGAACCAGTTACCGCAAACTCAATCGACATCGAATATAAATTTGTGCCATTTTTGCCTTAATTTGGCACAGTAAAACTGCCATGATAGCCCCATGGCAGACATAGAATACATCGAACCCTCCTCCATCCGCGCCGGCGACACCCTCGCTTGGCGCAAAGTGCTGTTCGGTTACCCGGCAGGGACCTGGACGCTGGTTTATACCCTGATCAATGCCGCCGCCAAGATCACCATCACAGGCGGCGCCGACGGCTCTGAGCACGTGATCGGCGTCGCCGCTGCCACCTCCGGCGCCTACGCCGCCGGCAAATACGACTATGTCGCCCACGTCACCAGCGGAACGGAACGCATCAGCGTCGGCTCGGGCCGCATCGAAGTGCTGCCGAACCTCGCCGCCGCGACCACCTACGACAATCGCAGTCATGCCCGCAAGATGCTCGAAGCGATTGAGGCATTGCTGTCATCCAAAGCCACCGCCGACCAGCTCGACCTGATCGAAACGCAATTCGACACCCGAGTGATGAAACGCGATCCCGGTAAGCTGCTCGCCTTGCGCGACCGCTACCGCGCCGAAGTCGCCAGCGAAGACCGCGCCGAACGGCTGCGTCAAGGTCTCGACACCGGTCGCCGGATTCAAACGAGGCTGGCATGAGCAAGATCATCATGCCAGCCGTCCGCCAATGGCAAACCGCCGAGACCAGCCGGTTTCTCGAAAACTGGCCGACCTCCGGCCGCCCACCCGACATCGACATCCGCTACGGCCTCAGAACGCTACGCGCCCGCGCCCGCCTGGACGCGCAAAACGTCGATCATGTGCGCGGATTTTTGAACATGGTCGTCGCCAATGTCGTCGGCCGCAACGGCGTGGTCCTGCAATCGAAATCCCGCATGACCAACGGCAAGGCCGACAAGAAGCTGCAAGCCTTGGTCGAGGAGCATTGGGACAACTGGAGCCGACGCGGCGTTTGCGATGTGACCGGGCAGTTTTCCTGGTCGATGCTGCAACGGCAGGCGATCCGCACCGCCGCCCGCGACGGCGAGGCGATCTACCGCGTCGCGACCGGCTTCGACAACCCGTATGCGTTCGCCTTGCAGGAGATCGACCCGGAATGCCTGGACATCAATTTCAACCAAAGCCGCGACCGAGGCCGCCCCGAGATCCGCATGGGCGTCGAGTTCGACCAATGGCGCCGCCCGGTTGCCTACTACCTGACCGAAGAGCCTAGCCTTAACAGCGGCTATGCCAGCACAAGCCGGCATGAGCGCGTCCCGGCATCGGAAATCATTCACCTGTTTTTGCCGGAATGGACATGGCAATCGCGCGGCGTGCCGTGGGCATCGACCAGCCTGAGCCGGCTGCACGTGCTGTCTTCCTACGAAGACGCCGAAGTCGCGGCCGCCTCGGTCTCGGCGCGTAAGCTCGGCTTTTACAAGACCAGCCCGGAAGCGCCGCCGGAGTATCTGGACCAAGTCAACGAGCCGAGGTCGGTTGACATCGGCGTCGGCGAGTTCGAACAATTGCCGCCCTACACCGAATTCCAGGGCTGGGATCCGCAGCACCCGTCAACCGCATACGGCGATTTCGTCAAGGCCTGCCTGCGCTCGGTCGCGACCGGCCTCGGCATCAGCTACAACACCCTGGCCAACGACCTCGAAAACGTCAACTATTCCAGTCTCCGCCAGGGCGCCTTGCAAGAGCGCGATTTGTGGATGACGACCCAAGACTGGTTCGTCGAGTGCTTCTGCCAGCCGATATTCGATAAATGGATAGAGCAGAGCTTGGCCAACGGCATCCTGGACGCAATCCCCGGCCGCAAGATTGCCGAAGCCCGCCGCGTCGGCTGGCAGCCGCGCCGCTGGCAATGGGTCGACCCATTGAAAGACATGGAGGCGAACACCGCCGCCGTGGATCTGCGCACCCGCTCGATCAGCGACATCATCCGCGAGCAGGGCCGCGACCCGCAGGATGTGTGGGACGAGCTGGCCAACGATATGGAGACGCTGAAAAAATTGGGCCTTGAAATTACGAACAATCAACCGCAGGGCAATGCAAATGCCGCAAGCACAGACCAAACAAATTAAAGGCGCATCGTTTCAGCGCTTTTTCCAGATCGAAAAACGCGCGATTGATGCAGAAAGCCGCACTGTAGAGCTGGCGTTCAGCTCGGAGACTCCCGTCGAACGCTGGTGGGGATTAGAGATTCTGGATCACGCCAAAGGCGCCATGCGCATGGACCGCATCAGCCGCGCGGCGCCCTTGCTGCTCAATCACTGCATGGAGGAGCAGATCGGCGTGATCGAATCGGTGCGCATCGACAGCGACAAAGTGGGCCGCGCCGTGGTTCGGTTCAGCAAAAATGCGGAGGCCGATGAAATCTTCCTGGATGTCGTCGACGGCATCCGGCAGAACGTGTCGGTCGGCTACATGATCCATGAAGCCGTTCTGGAACAGCAAAAAGAAGGCGTCGACACCTATCGGATTACCGATTGGGAGCCGATGGAAATATCGATTGTTTCAATTCCTGCCGATACGTCGGTAGGCGTTGGGCGGAATTTAAACACTCACCCGAAAGAGGAAAGAAAAATGGACGACGAGAACGTCACCGTTGAAAGCACCGAAGACCAAGTCGGTCAGGAAGAAGATCGCAGCGCGCCGCAACCGGGCTCCGCAAAACCAGACGGCAAGCGCGATGCAGTCAATGCCCGCATCCGCGAAATCGGCGCCCGCTTCGAGATGAGCCGCGAAGCCGAAGATCACATCGCGCTGGATGCCACTGTGGCAGAATTCCAGGCAGCCGTTCGCGCCAAGCAGGCAGCGCGCCTGAAACCGGTCCCATCCGCGCCGCGCGTCGATGTCTCAATGCCGCGCCGTTCCGGCCGCCTGAAGGCATTCAGCAACGACAGTCGCGGCGAAGAAGCGGCCTACCGCTCCGGCATGTGGGCACAAGCGGTGCTGTTCGGCAACCGCGACGCGGAAAGATGGTGCAAGGATTACGGCGTGCGCGTGATGACCGGCGGCGCGCCGGGTCAATCCGTCATCGTGCCGGATGAAATGATCCTGCCTATCATCGACCTGCGCCTGCAATACGGCATCGCCCGTCAGCATTGCTATGTACAGCCGATGAACAGCGACACCGCCACCGTGCCGCGCCGCAAATCCGGCGTCACCGCCTACTTCGTCGGCCGTGGCGACTCGACCACCGAAAGCGACGCCGCAATCGACGACATCCAGTTGGTTTCCCGCGAAGTGGCCGCGCTGACCCGCATCAGCAACAGCTACGCGGCCGACGCGGCGATCAACCTGGCCGATCATTTGGCCAACGAAATGGCCTACGCCTTCGCGGTCAAAGAGGATCAATGCCTGTTCAACGGCGACGGCACCTCGGCCTACGGCGGTATCCAAGGCATTCGCTCCAAGATTCTGAGCAAGGCCGGCGCGGTCACCGCCGCGACCAACCACGACACCTTCGCGGAGATCGATCACGACGACCTGGTCAGCGTGATCGGCGCCCTGCCTAACTTCCCCGGTATCAACCCGAAATGGTATTCATCAAAACGCGGCAACGCGCTGGTATTCCAGGCGCTGAAAACCGCCGCCGGCGGCAATTCCGCCCGCGATCTGGAAGGCCGCCCGCTGAATGAATACCTCGGTGATGAGATCGTGCTGACCGAAGCGATGCCGACCGCTATCACCACGCTGTCCGGCGCGGCGATGCTGGTCTATGGCGACCTGAACATGGGCGTCACCTTCGGCGACCGCCAGGGCTTCGAGATCCAGGTCTTGCGCGAGCGTTATGCCGAATACCGCCAAATCGGCATCCAGGCTGTTGAGCGTTTCGACATCAACGTCCACGGCGTCGGCGATGCGACCAATGCCGGCCCAATTGGCGCGTTGATCGGCGCCTAAGCCCAGTCAATGACCGGCGATCCGTCGCCGGTCTGGCATAACCCGTTTACTGAGAGCACACCATGAACAGACTGCAAAATGTGAAATATGTCAGCGTCACGCCGCCCGGCGCGATCCTGGACAATGCCAGCGCAACCACCGCCGAAATCGACACGCTCGGCTTCGACTACCTCAGCATCGTCTGCCAGGTCGGCGAGACCGACATCGCGATGACCGCGCTGAAGGTCACTGAGTCCGATGCATCCGGATCAGGACACGCCGACGTGACCGGGCTGGTGTTCGGCACCTCGACCGACATCGACGGCAATGCCTCTGCCTTGCCGAGCGCAACGAACGACAACGGCTTCTTCGTGTTCCTGATCGACCTGCGCGGGCGCAAACGTTATATCGACCTGGTCGCGACGATGGGCGACGGCACAGCCGGCGGCTATTTCAGCGCGATCGGCCTGTTGTCGCGCGGCGAAACCTCGCCGACCACCGAGGCGACGATGAACGCGCAGGTTCTGGCCGTTTAAGCATGAACGCCTTCGATGCCGCGCTGGATAGCCTAAACGATACGATGATGTCGGCCTTCGCCGAAACCGTCTATATCACGCTGGCGGATAATACCGCGCTGTTCATCGGCGGGATATTCGACAGGCAGCGCGACGATGTCGAAGCCAATGTCGCGGCCAGCACGCGCTACACGTTGACGGTCAAGACCGCCGACGTGCAGGCCTTCGGCGTGGCCAAACGCAACACGGTCACGGTCGATACGGTGGTGTACACGATCATCGACATTCTGCCCGACGAGGGTGGCATGACCACCTGGGTGCTGAAACGCTATGGCTGATGTCAGGATACGCATCGACGACCAGTCCGTGCGGGACTACCTGCAAACCCACGGTCCGCGCAAGGTGCATAACGCCTTGCGTTCGGCGATCCGCACGACCACGACCTGGTCAGAGAAGGAAACAGACCGCCGACTGGCGGCCGAAACCGCGATACCGATTCAGGTATTTCGGCGTTTCCGTGTCAAAAAGAAACTGTTCGGCGGCAGCGCGGCCAGCGGTTTTGGCGGCGGCGGCAGCGTCGAAAGCGGCCTGATCTGGAGCGGTTACAACCCGGTCAAGGCCCGCTTCGTCGGCAAGCTGGCACAGGATGAGGGCGGCGCGAGCGCGGGCGCCTATTATTTCGGCGGCGCGTTTGTCACCTCAATGCGCGGCGGCCTGACGGCTATCTTCAAACGCCGCGGCAAAAAACGACTGCCAATCGATGAGCAGAAAGTGAACATTCACCAGGCCGAGGCAATTGCAGCCGCCGTGGCTGGAGAAGCCGAACAAGAGTTATTGCGCCGCTTTCGCGCCAAATTTACGGAATCATGAAATGCCGCCGTTAAAAGACGAAATCATCAATCAAGATCCCGCCTCATACGCATGGTTTACCTACGGATGGGTCTTGATGGTATCGGTTTGGGGCGGCGTCGCACGCTACATGAAGCGCGTCGCGCTGGGGTTCTCCGTCAAATTTTCCTGGCATGAGTTTATCGCCGACATTACCACCTCGGGATTTGTCGGCATGGTCACCTTCTTTATCTGCGAATCGGCAAAGATCGATCGCATGATGGAAGCGGCGATCATCGGCATCAGCGCGCACATGGGCAGCCGGGCGTTGTTTTTGTTCGAGCAGTTGCTGATTGCGGCGCTGAAAAATCGCGGGAGGATTGAATGACTGCCGGTGTATTCGATGATTTCGCCGCGATCGTCAGCCGCATAGACGCGCAAGTCACGGCGTTCGCGCTGGTTGGCAGTCCGTCCGTCGTGATGAACGAGGATGACGTGCTGCGCAAGCTGCCGGGCTGCTACGTGATGCCGGGCAAGTCGAAGCCGACCGAAAACGGCAATGGCATTCACCTGAAAGGCGAAGATCAGGATTGGCTCGTGTTGATTGCAGTTGCCTACCCTGCCGGCAGCAGCACCGCGCCAGAAACCGTGATGGGCCAGCATGTGCTAGGAGTTATCCGCGCGCTGAATGGATGGGCCCCTGCCGGCGGCGCATATAAGATGACCTATCAACAGCGATCCGCCGTGGAGTATGAAGAAGGCTATGCGTCGATCAAGCTACGCTTCACGCATCGCAAAATAGTGCCGCAGGCATGAGCAAGAAAAAAAGACGACCGCCGGCTGTCTGGCATGGTCACGTACAAATGGCAAGACACGGATTTAAGTCCGATCAGACGATGCAAGAAACCACGCAAGCACAACACAATGAGAATGCGCAGGGCCCGCTCAAGGTCACGCTGCTGAAACAACACTCCCACGCCGGCTTCGAACATGAAGCCGGCGAGGAAATCGAAGTCACCCACGCCCAGGCCGACTGGCTGAAGGCATTGGGCGTTATCTAACCGACCACCTAAGAGGTTCGCCATGTCAGGTTTTTTGGGCTCCGGCCGCGTTTATGTCAACCGCAAGGTCGGCAGTGTTTATCAAGGTTTTGTCCCCATCGGCAACGCCACCAAGTTCGAAATCAAGGAGAACTCGGAAAAGAAAGAACGGATCAGCAAGGACAAAGCTAACTACGGCTCGGCGCTGAACACCGTGTTCATCAAGAAGCCGGCCGAGATCAATATCACGCTCGACGATTTGGACAAAGACAATCTGGCGCTGGTATTTTTGGGCAATACGTCGGCGGTTTCCGTTGCCGGATCTACCGTTATCGACGAAGCCGCAACCGGGTATAAGGACAAGATTTTCCAAACCGCGAAGCGCAAGATTTCCAGCGTCGTCCTGACTGACGCGGCAGGCACCACGACCTATGTGCTGAATACTGACTACGCCATTACCGATGCCGAGCTGGGCTTGATCAAGGTATTGACCGCCGGCGCGATCACCGACGGCCAGGCGCTCAAGATCGATTACACCTATGGCGGCAAGACCAGCAACAAGGTCGCCGGCGGCACCAACTCGAACATCATCATGAAAGTGCTGTTCGACGGCGTCAACCAGGCCGATCAGACCAAGGCGGAGGTCAACGTCTGGGAAGCGGTATTGTCGCCGCAATCCGGCGTCGATTTTTTGGCGGACGACTTCACCAGCCTGGAGCTGTCAGGAATCGCCAACGTGCCGACAGGCGGCACCGAAGCGTATACGGTCGAGCTGGACGTAACTTACACATAATCCGTAGGTTGGGTTAGCGTAGCGTAACCCAACACATCGAAGCGGCACTGTTGGGTTACGGTTTGCGCCTAACCCAACCTACATTAAACATTTAATTGGCGAAACATGCGTAAACAAAAAACCATACCGCTCGGCAACGGTGCAAAAATCACCGTTCTGGAGCTGCGTCCGGTCGACATCAAGCAGGCGTTGAGCCTGACACAAGGCGGCAGCGACCTGGATTTCGAGAAACTGCTGACCGAAAACTGGGACGACGCGCTGGAGAAATTGTCCGGCGTGATCCAGGCGGAAGACATCAAGCTCGAAGAGTTGTCATTCAGCGAAATCGCCGAGGTAAAGGGCGCGTTCATGGAGGTGAACGTGGCTTTTTTCGCGCTGCTGGAAAAACTGGGGATCAATCTCGCGGTAGCTGGTTCGAATTTGAGCGCAGCCTCGATCGCGCCTGCATCGCCCTCATCGAGCGCGGACATGGGCGCGTCTTCGACTACGGCTGGAGCTTCTTCCTGACCGTGCAGGCGGTGACCGCCGAAAATAACCGACAGAAATAACATGGCCGATTTACGCACCCGCCTCATCATCACCTCGAGCGACCAGACCGGCGCCGGATTCAATTCAGTGCGCAACGGTCTGGATGGCCTCCGGCAGCAGGCCGCACAGGTCCGCAATGCGCTGCTCGGCGCGCTCGGGGTGTCATTGGGCGGCGGCCTGGTCAAACAATTGGTCGATACCGCAGACGAATTCAAAAACCTCAATTCGGCGATCAAGCTCTCTACCCG
>Ga0208630_100142_pt1 | contig 18929 bp, 10 predicted proteins | sample LakWasMet32_HOW6_2_FD_183874 | JGI IMG/M metagenome (GOLD analysis project Ga0208630, IMG submission 183874) | Freshwater sediment methanotrophic microbial communities from Lake Washington under simulated oxygen tension - Sediment Metagenome... | ecosystem: Environmental > Aquatic > Freshwater >... | reverse complement strand
ACAAACCAACGCCAATATCGCACCAACAGCCACCGGCGGCACAGGGCAGTTGGATGTAAATGCGCAAGCCATTGAGTTGTTGGGTGGGCTGGGCTTTAACGGTTTTAACAAAGTTAATTTGAATAGTGCCGGCGATTTGCGTTTACGAGGAATTTTAAATTCCACCGCCAAAACTTTCCGTGGCCTATTAAATCTAAATGGCGACCTGACGCTCAAGGCTAACCAAATTTATCCGGCGACGCTAACCGATTACACCATTAATGTGACCGGCTCAGGCAACGAAGCAGTGACATTTTTAAATAGTGGCAACGCTACGTCGCCCATCTATTCCGCGGGCGGAAAGTTGACTGTTAATGCCCCTAATATCTATCAACAAGGCACAGTTAAAGTGCCATTTGGTGCGCTTTTCCTCAATGCCAGTAAAAACTTACAACTGACTTCGGGCAGCGTAACCTCAGTATCCGGTGCGGGTTTAACGGTGCCGTTTGGCCGTGGTTCCGGTGGTACAACCTGGTTGTATCCGCTTGATAACGTCGGAAATAGCAATATTGTTATCAATACGCCACCGGAAAAACGTCTGGAATTGAGTGGCAAGGATGTCAATTTACAAGCCGGTGCAACGATTGATCTGTCTGGCGGAGGCGATCTTTATGCCTATGAATTTATCACCGGTTCCGGTGGCAGCAACGATGTACTGGATCCGACGGCGCCGGGTTACAGTCAAAATTTTGCCGTGTTACCTGGTTTCAGTAATTTACTTGCACCTTATGATCCACTGGAATCGCCGTCTTCCGGCTTAGCGGTTGGCAATAGTGTGTTCTTAAATGCCGGTGGTGGCTTGGCAGCCGGTTGGTATACCTTGTTACCCGCTCATTACGCATTGTTGCCTGGCGCTTATTTGATAACACCTAAAGCGGGCACTCAGGATCAGTACCAAACAACTACTGATTTAGCCGGAACAGCGATTGTTGCAGGCCGTTTTGGCGTCGCCGGTACCGGCATTCAGAATGCGCGCAGCCAAGGCTTTGCTGTCGAACTCGGCACTATCGCCCGTAGCCGCTCCGAATACGCCAATTACACGGCTAACGATTTTTTTAGCAAGCAAGCCATTAACGAAGGTACTGTCCAGCCGCAATTGCCTCAGGACGCAGGTAGTTTGGCAATTAATGCTAAAACAAGTTTGGCACTGACAGCCAAGTTGATCGCCAATCCAGCGGGTCAAGGGTTTGGTGGCGAGGTTGATATTAGCGCCGACAATTTGAGAATACTGGGTCGACGCGAGGATTTAGCGGGCGTCGCGACTGGCACCGTTGGCTTGTTGGTTGATGATCTTAACCAGCTCAATGCCCCCAGCCTGCTATTGGGCGGTAAACGTACTAAAGATGCAAAAGGACAGCGAATCACAGTATCTACCGATAATGTCAAAGTTGACGGCAATGTTGGTTTAAAAGGCCAGGAAATTCTTCTCGCCGGTATTAACCAAGTAACACTAGCCAGCGGTGCCGTAGTAGAAAGCAACGGCAAATCGAATACCGCTGGTGGAACCTTACTGGTTGATAATAAAAACGGCGGCAGCGATAGCGCTTTATTACGGGTATCTTCTGGCGGACAGGTTGATGTCGTGCGGGATAAGACTATCACCGGCAATGGCGGTATTTTGACTGTGGAGTCGGGCGCTCGCATTAAAGCGGATGGTTCGACGCTGTTGGATTCAAGCAAAAACACTGTGTTTGACGGCGTTATCGATATGCAGGGCGGCTCGCTGGCGTTAAATTCCAGCCGAATCAGCATCGGTGCTGCCCCTTTAAATACTCCGGGATTGGTGTTGGTCAACACCAACTTTAATCTCGATGATTTACGCTTAAATAGTACCCACGATTTTGATATTTACGGCGCAGTAAATTTAAACAGTAAACAAGTATCGATTTCGGCAGCGGCTATTAACGGCTTCGATACTGCAGGCAAAACATCGTCTATTTCTGGTGATCTGATCAAGCTATCCAATCAAGGCGCAACTGCCGAAAGATCAGGAACCGGCGCCGGCGCATTGGTATTTAACGCTCGTGAAATTCAACTGGGAAGCGGGCAGTACGCTATTGATGGCTTCAATAATGTCAGCTTTAACGCATCAGCAGGCATCAATGGCGTCGGGCAGATTATCGATCCGTTGACCGGCAACAGTTCGATTGCCGCGCCTGGTCGTTTAACAGTTGGCGGCGATATAGCTTTAAACGCCGGCTATTTCAGTGGCGGTAATGGCGCAACCACCAGCATTGACGCTACCGGCCATAACGTTTCTTTGACGTCCCCCGCAGGCATTCCCGCCAATCGCAATATCGGCCTGGGTGTGCGTTGGTCGGTGACTGGCGATAGCATCAGCAGTAATGCTCGATTTGATTTGCCTTCAGGCATTCTTGAGTTAACGGCGCTGACTGGAGATCTCAATCTAACTAACGGCAGCAATATCGACTTGTCAGGCCGTGTGGTGACTTTTGCCAACACTTATAAAGCATCGGCAGCAGGTAGTTTGTCGCTGACGGCGTCGCAAGGCAACGTTAACCAGGATGTCGGCGCGGCAATCAATCTGGCGGGCGCCAAGATTGCGACCAATGCCGCCGGCGCAACCCGGCAAGTAAGTGATGCCGGTTCGTTGGCAGTTAAAGCGAGCAACGGCCAATTCAATTGGAACGGCACTATTGATGCTAAAGGCGTTACCGCAACGGCGGCTGATCTTCGTCAAGGCCGCTTTCTGCTTGATGCGAATAGCTTTGGTGCCGGCGGTTTCTCCGCGTTGAACAATAAACTTGCTTCAGCTGGTTTTACTGAACAACTGACACTGCAACAGCGCAACGGCGACGTCACCATTGCTGCAGCCGATAACGTTAAGGCTCATCAGTTCGAATTGATTGCTGATCAAGGTGCGGTAACGATTGATGGCCAAATTGATGCATCCGGCGCTAAAGCCGGTGAAGTTTCTATTTACGGTAGGAACGGTATTGCTCTTGGTTCGACCGGCAAAATTTACGCTAATGCTACTGCGGCCGGTAATGAAGGAGGCAAAGTCACCTTGGATACTGTGCATCGGGATGACACCGGCAATGGGCTGTTGAACTTATCCGCCAATGGTGGCTTGATAAATGTTGCCGGTGGTGCGGGCGGCTCCGGCGGCGCGCTGCATCTGCGAACCGGGCGCGACAACACTAACAACAGTGCCTTTACTGCTATCAACAGCACCGTGCAAGGTGCAAATCCTTTGCGAACTGCACTGGAATTAACCCGCGTTTACGACAATCAAACGGCAATTGATGCTGCCAACATCAGCGCCTGGAAAAACGATACGCAAAATTTCATGGACGCCAGGCCGGTATTGACCAATAACTCCGGGGCGGTGATTGAAATATTGCCGGGCATTGAAGTGCGTAGCGACGGCGATTTAGCACTAAATGAGCGCTGGGACTTTATGGATGGCAGTTGGTCATTTGCAACCGCATCCTGGGATTCAACCTGGCGGTATGCCGATGCGGCAGGCAACAAGTCCTTACCCGGGTTCCTGACCTTTACCGCAGCGGGTAATTTGCAAATTAACGCCAGCTTGACTGACGCCTTTGCCAATGCCCCGATTCCAGGGCAAGACATCACCGATGAGTCTGGTGAATTAATTTATCTACACAACGACCTGATTCAGCCTGGTCGTTCGTGGAGCTACAGTTTTAATGCGGGGAATAACGTCGAACTGGCGCATTCATCTGTTGTTGATCAATCTCAAGTGATGGTAAGAACAGGAACCGGGGATATTGAAATAGCAGCGGGCGGAGATATACGTTTTCTAAAAGACACCGGCAATGCTCAAGCTGCTGCGGCGGTTTACACCATGGGAACGCCTGCTATTTACACGCGCGGCCAACTGCTGGCGGGTGTCATACCCGATGCGCCGACTCGTTTAAATGGAGAATCAGATGAGCAATATCTTGGCAGATTGGGAAATACACAGCTCAATGCCTTGTTGCGCTATGGATATTTCGATGAGATGCGAGTGGGCTTAGATTATTTATATGCTGAATATCCAACCCAAGGCGGCAATATTAATCTGACTGCGGCAGGAAATATCCAGGGTGTGCAAACCGGTCAACAAATTAGCGATTGGCTGGTGCGCGGCGGTTTTTGGAATGACGGCAGAACCGATAATAGACCAACCGCTTGGGGTATCGATGTTAGCGGCGATGTAGGGCTGGGAGGCTTAACACTAGACGCCAACGGCAATAGCTATCACATTCGCTATTTCAACCAGAACGTTGGGGCTCTGGGCGGTGGTAATGTCAACATCCAGGCCGGTGGCGATGTGCATGATCTGTCGGTGATGTTGCCCACTACCGGTAAACCTTTCGGTGTAATGAATGATGTTGTTAACAGTAGTTGGGGTGCCAATGGCACTGTTGTCAACGGCGGCGGTGACTTGCAGGTGCTCGCAGGTAACGACATTATTGGCGGCGAGTATTATGTCGGCCTTGGCACAGGTAACTTGGTGGCCGGCGGCAGCATCGCTAAAGGCAATATACCTAACTCAAATTCCAAAGTAGGCGTCATCCTTGATGTCGGCGATGCAACGTTTAATATTCAAGCTCGACAGGATTTATATCTAGCAACAGCAATGAATCCGACCATGGCAGAACAGTCTGTATTGCCTGATAAAGGCTCTCAGTTTGATGCTCGCTTCTTTAGTTATGGCTTGGATAGTGGCGTAAATTTAACAGCAACGGCCGGCAATGTGGTGTTAGACAATGATTTTGAAGCCATCAAAACCTTAAAAAGCATAGCCAATTCCGCGCAAGGAAAATTCGAATATTTGGTTTATCCCGCAACTCTGCAGGCTGCGGCATTGTCTGGCGATATAAGAATTAATAATTCCATGACCTTATTTCCCTCTTTCAACGGGGATTTATCGCTGCTGGCAAATGGCAATATTGGTACTGACACAACTGCTGGTAATAACCAGCTGTATATCAACATGTCTGACGCTGATCCGGCTAGATTACCCAAGGCTGAAAATCCAGCCGCAGAGGTGGAAGGCAGCATAGCAGCGTCAAAATATTTGGCTAGAGAGTTGCTCAATCCGGCATCGTTACAGTTCCAGCTGCATGCAACCACGCCTGTGCATCAGGGCGATCAAACCTTGCCATTGATACAGGCCAAGAACGGCAGTATCGCGTTTCCTACCAACTTGCTAGCCACTTTTTATTTGCCGCAAGCGTCATCGTTTATCGCCGGTAAAGATATTTCAAACCTGAATATATTGGCGCAAAACTTAGCAGCTAACGATGTGACCTTAATTAAAGCCGGTGGCAATATTGACTTTGCTACTGACCGCGATGCCAACGGCAAGATTATTACCGCGACCTCGGATGACCAATATTTTAAATTGGGCGGACCAGGGCAGTTACAAGTATTGGCTGGCGGCGATATTAGTCTTGGCGGATCGGATGGAATTCAAACGATTGGTAATTTATTTAATCAAGCGCTGGCTAATAATGGTGCAAGCATTAGCGTGCTGGCTGGATTGTCAGACAAGGTTGATTACGCCGGTTTTATCAACAAGTACCAGACGGTTTACGGCACGCAACTGCAAGGCTTGGCAAATTTGAGTGAAGACGAGCAACGTCAGCATTTGTCTGCCTTGCTGACGGTGCTTTTCCAGGAAATTAAACAATCTGCCGCCGCTGCGGCCGCCGCACCGGAAAGTCAGCGTACTGCCTTATACAAGCGCGGATTCGATGCCATTCAAGCATTGTTTCCTGGTGAGAACTACGCAGGCGATCTGAGTTTGGTGTTTAGTCAGATCAAAACCTTAGCGGGAGGCGATCTCAATCTGGCGGTGCCGGGCGGCAAAATCGATGTCGGTTTAGCGGGAAAACAAGGCGGTGTCAGTAAAGAAGCCGGGCAGCTTGGGATTGTTGTTCAGCAGCAGGGCGATCTGAATATTCTGGCTGAGGGCAATATAAACGTTAACCAGTCCAGGATATTTACCATGGGTGGTGGCGATATTGCAGCCTGGTCTTCCAAAGGTGATATTGATGCCGGTAAAGGTGCCAAGTCGGCAATTTCCGCACCTAAGCCTGTGACTACCATTGATGCTAACGGCAATATCAAGACGGTGTTTCCGCCAATTTTTTCCGGTAGCGGTATTCAGGCTATCGGTGGCGGCGATGTGACCCTGGCCGCGCCTGAAGGTGTGGTTGATGCCGGCGAAGCGGGTATCAGTGGCGGCAATATCACCATTGCTGCCACTGCAGTTATCGGAGCCTCCAACATTCAGTCCTCCGGTGCTACGACAGGTGTGCCGGTAACAGTATCAGCACCGGTCACCGTCGCAGGTGCCGATAGTGCTGCAGCCAGTGCCGCCAAAACGGCAACGCAATCAAATGATAAGGATGACGACAATACCGATGGCAAGGATGACAAAGATAAGAAAACGACTGTGAGCATTTTAAGTGCTGATGTGGTTGGTTTCGGTGATTGCAGCGTCGGTGATGTTAAAGACGCCAAGGCCGGTTGCGGAGGCGGTGTTTAAGATAAAAAACATTCCGTTCGTGGTGAGCTTAGCCGAAGGGCATGAACGGATGGTTCTTCGTGGTTGCCAATTGTTGCCGTCATGCGGCAACAATTACCGCTATTCAAATCAACTATCCCAGCTCCTTGCGTCGCTGAGTTGCTAACAGTCCAAATAATCCGCCCAAAAATACCCAGATGCCAGTAGATAAAGGAATATTACTGCTGATCGTCAACAGTAGTCTTGCTGCGCCTTGAGTGAGTTGTTGCTGGTAGCTATTAACTCCTTCCTTAAGGGCATTCAATCCCCAGTCCCTGACAAGTTTTGCCGTAACAACGGTCCCATCTTTTAATGCGGCTGCAGACGCTTGGTTTTTGTTAGCTAAATGATCGGTATTGGCAGCGATGTAGGTTGTATAGCGCTTACTTTCCGGATTGTAAGACAAGGTCGTTATTTCATTAATTCGGCAGTCCTTTCCAAGGCATCTGAGCGAGGTTTTTAAAGGCATATAGCCATCGGTAAGCCTGTCAAGTTGAGCGTGTTTATCTTGTTGCAGAGATTCTACGCCTTCAAGCAATGAGGCCTCGGCAGTATATGAAAGTAAAGCTATCGAAGCGAAGACTAGGGATTTTATTGGTGATTCCATGGCATTAAACCTTTAAGAAGCGTAACTATTCATCGAATCCAATGTGGGGGCGAATTTATTCGCCTCATGAGCTTCGAAATTGTCCGACTGGGCGAATGAATTCGCCCCTACCTCAAAATGTTACTTACTTAAACTCTTCAACGCCAAACAACACTGAATAGTTACTAAGAAGCAAGTAACAATTATCAATAAGCAAAGGTTAGGCCAACAATGAGGTTGTACAAAATTCGCAATGGCTCTAACGGCAATTGTGGTTGGCAGAATTGATTGTTAATCAACAGGTTAGTTTTTATTTAGCAGCATCATTTGCTTTTATAGCTGTCGGTTTTGACTGTCGTAGCCGTTATCTATAAGTCTAACGAATGAATGCTTTTGCATGCCTAGCAACAGTTAAATAGCAAAGGCTGGTGCTCGATCAACAGAGCAAGTTGCTGGAATATCAACAGTTGATCAGCAATTATTGTTGATATTTCAGCACAATGTAAGCATCAAAAAATACTAACATTTTGATTATAAAGTAAATTTATTTGGGCACGGTAAGTGCTAATTAATATGGATGAGTAATTTAGTAGGTTTACTCTTCCGAACAGTTACGACCTGTTTTGAGCAAGCGATGAACACCTTACTCAGATAATTTTTAGGTAAACCGACACCTGGTTTGCTGGTAGCGCGCCTCGCTAAATTAAAGGCACTTTTTTCTGGAATTTTTAAAAACCAAACACTAATGAATAAACGATATTTGCTTGTGGGTCTATTGGGGCTCCTGTTTCCGGTCTTGGCGCTAGCTTGGTGGAACGACGATTGGAACTCGCGTCGTCAGGTCACCATTGATGCGGCGGCCACGGGGGCTGACATCCAGGAAACCCTCAGCGACGTGCCGGTGTTGGTGCGTTTGCATGCCGGTAATTTCGGCTACTTTGCCGAGCTGGCCGAGAACGGTCGGGATCTGCGGTTTTTAAAAGACGATGACACGCCGCTGCATTATCAAGTTGAGCTGCTGGATTCCTTGAGTGAAATCGGCCTGATTTGGGTGCGTTTGCCGCAAGTGCGCGGCGGTGTCAGCAGTGATGATTTCTGGATGTATTACGGCAACGGCAATGCGCCGGATGGCTCGGACAGTAAGACGCTTTACGACACCCCGCAAAGTGTGGTGTACCACTTCAAAGACGGCGAAGCCTTGCCGCAAGATGCCACCGCGTATTTGACGCATGCGGCCGATTCCAAAGCCCAAATCGAAGCGGCCGGCTGGATAGGGGCTGCGGCCAAATTTACCGGTGCCGGACCCATTAGCATTCATGCCGCCCCGCAGCTGGCCATTGCCGCCGATAAGGGCTGGACCTTTTCGACCTGGGTTAAATTCGATCAACCTCAAGCGGCGGCGAAATTACTCGATGCCCGCGACGGTACCCAGGGGATCGCGCTGGAGGTACAAGGCACGGCGTTAGTCGCGCGTTGGACGGGCGCGGGTGGTGTCGCAGAGATTGCCCCGGTTAACCTGACGCCGGGCAAATGGCAGCATCTCGTGTTGGTGGCCAAGGCCGATAAATTGGAGCTGTTTGTCGACGGCCTGCCCGCGGGTAATAAAGCGATCTCGCTGAGCACGTTGAATCCGACCATTGCTATCGGCACTGCCTTTACCGGTTTGCTGGATGAAGTGCAAATTGCCGCCACCGCCCGCAGTGCCGATTGGATCAAGCTGAGCTTTCGCAGCCAGAGCCCGGATTTTACCGTGCTGGGATTTGGTCAGGACGAATCCAACAGCAGCGGTGATACCGGCCATTTTATGGTGATTGTGCAAAACGTCACCATTGACGGCTGGGTGGTGATTGGTTTGACGCTGATCATGCTCGTCGTCGCGATAATCGTGATGGTGACTAAAACGCTGGTCATTAACCGCACGACCAAAGACAACCGCCTGTTTTTGGAAAAATATCGCCAACTCGATTTACGTAAATTGGGCGATCTTGACCAGGACGAAAGCGCGGAAGAGCATGAACTGGCCGAATCGGATTTACTGACCGCACTGGTCGGCAAACATGATCATTTTCAAAGCTCGACGCTCTATCATTTGTATCACCTGGCGATCCACGAGCTGAACCAGCTGCAGGGGGATCTTAATCAGTCGGTGTCTCCGGAAGCCTGGAATTATCTGCACGTTAAATTAGATTCGCAAATCGTCAGCGAAAGCCAGCGCCTCAATAAAAACATGGTGCTATTAACCATCGCCATCGCCGGCGGCCCCTTCTTGGGACTGCTCGGCACCGTGGTCGGGGTAATGATTACCTTCGCCGCCATCGCCGCTTCCGGCGACGTCAACATCAACTCGATTGCGCCCGGCATCGCCGCGGCCTTGTTAGCGACGGTTGCCGGTCTGGCGGTGGCGATCCCGGCGCTGTTCGCCTACAACTACTTGTTAACCCAGATCAAAGACATTACCGCCAGCATGCGGATCTTTGCCGATGAGTTTTTGGCGGTGTTATCCATGCGCGCCGCACAGCAGCAACAAGAGGCTAAATAATGAAAGTCGAAGAAGAAGGCAAAGTCTATGACGACATCAACATCACGCCGATGCTGGATGTCGCCTATGTGTTGCTGTTGATCTTTATCATCATGACCACGGCCACCGTGCAGGGCATTACCGTCAACCTGCCTAAAGCCAGCAGCACGCCGTCATTATCCAAGCCCAAAACCAAAGCCATTTCCATTACCCCCGACGGCACTATTTATTTAGATACGTATCCGGTGTCCATTCAGGAATTAGAGGCGCGGCTGGCGCAATTTAAAGCCGCCGTGCCGGACCTGCCGGTGGTGGTTAAAGCCGATGCCAGCGTGCAATATCAAAAAGTCATCGAAGTGCTGGATGTGGTGACCCGGCTGGAAATCAGCCAGCTGGGGCTGGTGACGCAGAAATTGGTCAAATAGCGTTCAAAAATTAAGCGATGAAAAAGAATTACGCATGGCTGCGCCGCCTGCCGGTGTTGCTGGGGATAGCCTTTAGTCTGTTGATCGTGCTCGGGGTGTGGTTGTTGAAAGATAACTTTCACAAACCGCCGCAAACCAAAAAGGTCGTCCAGCAAATTACTATGATTCAGCCGCCGCCCCCACCGCCACCGCCGCCGGAAATAAAACCGCCGGAGCCGGAAATAAAGGAAGAAAAAATCGAAGAGCCGATCCCGGACAAAGAACCGGAACCGGCCCCTGAAGAAGCCAACGAGCCGCCCGCAGCAGAACTGGGCTTGGATGCCAACGGCACCGCCGGTAGCGATGGCTTTGGCTTGGCGGCCCGCAAAGGCGGCCGGTCGATATTAGGCGGTACGCCCGGCAGCAGCATTCTTTGGTATGGCGGCCAGATCAAGCGGCAGGTCGAAGATAACTTGCAGAACCTGTTAACCGACACCGCGGCAATGAAAAACGGCTACAGCGTGATCGTCAATGTCTGGGTCGGCCCGGACGGACGCATCACCCGCGGCGAGCTGGCGGCCGGTAGCGGTAAAGCCGATGTCGACCAGGCGATCCGCACCGCCTTACCGAAACTGCGCGCCAGTATCGGCAAAGCACCGCCGGACAACATGCCGCAGCCGGTAAAGATAAGGCTGACCTCGCGGGTTTAGGCTCCGCTCAGCCAACGGATCGAAGCCTTGGCTTTAAATATAACAACGACCACCACCACTAAAAAATAACCACCCATGAATACCGCAAGCAAAACTTTGTTAGTGCTATTGGCAAGCTCAATGACTACCGGCGCCTTTGCCGACAAACCCGAGGAAATGGTCCAAGTCAAAAAATCGACCTTGGTTAATTTGGTCGATCTGCTGGTGCAGCGCGGTGTTATCAATAAAGATGAAGGCAAAGGCCTGGTCAGTGCTGCAGAGCAAGAGGCATTGGAGGCCAAACAGGTTGCCATTCAACCGCCGGTATCTAGCCCGGAACAAACCGACCCTGTGGCCGCCGACGCCGGTACGGCAACGGCCCCAGGCAAAAGCGGCAGTAAACCCAAGCATGTCAGTTATGTGCCGGAGTTCGTGAAAAAGGAAATCCGCGATCAGGTGCGGGCTGAGCTGAAAGATGAAGTCGTCAAAGATGTTAAACAAGATGCCAAATCCGAAGGTTGGGGCATCCCCGCCGCGTTGCCGGAGTGGGTGGCGGCGATTAACCCCAGTTTCGATATGCGCATACGCTTTGCTGATGAGTTTTATGGCTCTGATAATGTCGGAAATGAATTTCCTACTGGCCCTTATGATTGGCTGGCGGTTAACAAAAATGGCAGCGGGCTTGATAATTTTGCCAACAACCATCCCAGCGATGCCTATCTCAATACCAAGAAAGACCGGTTGCGGATCCGCGAGCGTTTCCGGCTCGGCTTTGAAGCCAAAATCGCTGACGGCTTAAAAGCCGGGGTGCGCTTTGCCACCAGTAACATCAATAACCCGGTGTCCAACGATCAAACCTTAGGCAACACCGGGCAGTCCTACGACTTCGCTATCGACCGCGCTTTCCTGCAATATGATTTTGTTGATAGCAAAGGCAACGATTGGTTTACGGCCTACGCCGGGCGTACGCTGAACCCGTTTGTCTCTACCGACGTGGTGTTCGATCCAGACCTGAGTTTTGAAGGTGTGGCCGGTAGTTTTCGTTACCACTTTAATCAGGAAGATCCAAAGTTGCGCAACTATCACGCGCCCAATCCTACCGCGCGCTTTGGTATCAATCAGGGCCAGCAAACGCCGGATAGCGTGTTCTTAACGCTGGGCGTGTTTCCAATCCAGGATGTTAATTTCTCGGTGAATGATAAATGGCTCTATGGCGGCCAGCTGGGAGCGGATTGGCTGGTGTTTAACGAGTCGCGCTTTAACATCGCCACGTCGTATTACGAGTACAAAAATATCAACGCGAGAAAAAATCCGACCTTCAGTCACGCAAATGATTGGACCGCGCCGCAGTTTGTGCAAAAAGGTAATTCGATGGTGGCGATTACCGATGCCAATACCCTTAATGGTGTCTGCGATGACATTGCGGGCTGTTTGTTTGGCCTAGCTTCCGAATTCAAAATCTTCAATGCCACGGCGATGTTTGACTATGCCGGCTTTGCACCGGCGCATGTGCTGGTTACTGCCGATTACGCGAAGAACCTGGGCTTTAATCGTCAGCGCATTTTGAATGAGTTTGGCAATTCATACGCCAGTACCGACCTGCAAGAGCGCACCAACGCCTATCAAGCCCGCGTCGATGTTGGGCATCCTGAAATCAAACGTTGGGGCGATTGGAGCGTCAATTTGGCTTACCGTTATGTGCAGCGCGATGCGGTCTTGGATGCCTTTACCGATTCGATCTTCCACCAAGGCGGCACCGATACCAAGGGTTGGGTGCTGGGGGCTCAGTATGGGCTGGTGAAGAACACCTGGTTGAATTTGCGCTGGCTGAGCACCGATGCCATCGATGGACCGAAATACAGCATCGATACCCTGAACCTCGACCTAAACGCACGTTTTTAATGGGGCAGCGTATGCACAACATTAAAAAAGTATTGCTGGCGAGTTTGCTGGTGGCGGGTTGGCTGGGCGGTGTGGAATCGGCTGTTGCTGCCCCCAAAACCAACGACGGCAACGCCGCGGTGATCAAAGCGCAAGGGATGATCCGGCAACTGACGCAAGAAAAAGCCGCCTTAGAAGCGGAAAAAGCCACCTTGCTGACTGAAAAATCTTCTCAGGATGCCAAACTGAGCAGTCTTGAAAATGCCGTGAAACAATTGCAGCCCTTGCAAAGCGAAGTTGAGCGTTATAAAGCGGGGCTGGAGTCGGTCAGAAATACCTTGGCAGGCCAGCTCAATCAAGAGCGGCAAGCCCGCCAAGCGTTACTGCAAAAGCACAATGACGTGGTCGCCCAAGCCAAAGATATTTACGCGGATAACCAATTATTGGTGCAGGCCGTGAAAGAACGCGAACAATGGATAGCGCAATGCAGCAGCCGTAATAAAGAGTTACACACGGTCTATCTGGATGTTTTAAACAAGTACAAAGAAAAAAGTGTCTGGCAAGAGCTGGCGGAACTTGAGCCGATCACAGGGATTGGCAAAGTGGAGACGGATAACTTAGTTGAGGATTATCAGTACCGACTGAATCAACTCAAAATTACCCCGTTCCAAGCGCAGGCTGAGCAAACTGATGCCGGGCAAGAAGCGCCGCCCGTTGCCGATAGTCAGGAGCCGCTAAAATGAACGGCCACTATTTAATTGCCGCCGGTTTATTGTTGGCAAGCGCGATGGCTGTTGCTGCGGATGCGGAAAATCAATCTACACCACCAACGAATGAAGTCGCTGCTACTGCTCCGGCAGAAGCAATGCCGCTGTTCAATATTTTCGACTTTCAGATTGACGGCAACACGGTATTGGATGATGAGTCGTTGGAACGGGCGGTATATCCATTTCTGGGCCCGGATAAAACTGTGGATGATGTCGAAAAAGCCCGCGCGGCCTTGGAAGAAGCGTATCGTAACAAAGGCTATCCGACCGTGGTGGTATCAATCCCCGAACAAGATGTTAATGCCGACCAGGTGCGCTTAGCGGTACTGGAGGGATCGATTGAAACCTTGCGGGTGACCGGCTCACGTTATTATGAGCTAGGCAAAATACGTGAAGGTGTGCCGGCGCTGGCTGCAGGCCAAGTGCCACATATGCCGACGGTGCAACAGCAAGTCAGCACGTTGGCGCAACAGTCCGCCGATCGTAATGTCACGCCGGTGTTACGGGCCGGCTCGACGCCCGGCAAAATGGAAGTGGAATTAAAGGTGAAGGACGAGTTGCCCTTGCATGGCAGTGTCGAAATGAACAGCCGCAATTCCGATTTAACCACCCGTACCCGACTGATCGGCTCGATTCGTTATGACAACCTGTGGCAAAAATTTCATAGCGCCTCGCTGCAATATCAAGTGTCGCCGGAAAACAAAAATGAAGTCGAAGTTTGGTCGGGCACTTACGTGTTGCCGACCGGCTGGGCCGATACCCGTTTGGCGTTGTATGGCATCGGCATTAGTTCCAACACCGAGTTGGGGGTAAGTGTCGGCGGCATGTCGGTGGTGGGGGCCGGGTCGATTTATGGCGCACGCTTGGTCAAGCCCTTGTCCGGCTCGGACAATTTTATGCACAGCATCACCGCCGGCGTTGATTACAAAAGCTTTGATCAAGGCGTGAATCAAGCAGGGCAAGGCTCTTCTTCGCCCTCATCGATCAGTTACGCCTCATTTATGACCGGTTACGATGGCAGTTGGCGCAGTGACACCTCGTCCACCTCGGTAAACTTGGCTGGGCATTTCGCCATTCGGGGTATGGGCAATGACGAAAAAGAATTCGCAGATAAGCGACAAGATGCCAGCCCCAACTTCCTGTATCTCACCAGTGACGTCAAACACCAACAGGTGTTGCCGAAGGATGTTCGACTGGTAGCGCGGGCGGGCGGTCAAGTCAGCATGTCGGCAATGATCAGTAACGAGCAGTTTTCCGCCGGTGGCCCCACCAGTGTGCGCGGTTACCATCAAACCGAATTGCTCGGCGATCACGGCATCAATTTATCGCTGGAAATGCATACCCCGCGCCTGGTCCCGGAGGAGTGGCAACAAGTACAAAACTTACGGCTACTGGCATTTATCGATTGGGCGCATTTATGGACCATTAACCCCATCGCCCCGACCCCGGAACAGACTACATTAGCCTCGACCGGCATGGGCCTGCGCAGCCTGATCTTGAAACACTTCGTCGGCGAACTGGACTGGGCGTACCCGTTTTATCAACAAGGGCGCGTGGCGGTCGGCGAGCAGCGGGTGGATTTTAGGGTGGTGTATGAGTTTTAGTTCTGTTGTTTAGCGGGCTAAATGCTGACCGGACAACCGGAAGCCAGTGAGTCTTAATCAGACCACTGGCTTTTTTTTGGCCTGAGACTTGTCTAGGGCTTTTGTAAGATTCTTAAAAACGATTTTTATAAACTGAGTAGCTTGAATTACCAAGCAAGCACTCTATTCAATGTGAGGAACACAGATGACTTTATTGGTAGCGTATGATGAAACGGAATCACGATCGCTGACACACTCGGTGCGCGCATCGGCCTTGGTATTTGAAGATCCTGTCTCCCGTCGGTTGTTGGACCAGATTGAGCGCATAGCGCCCAGCGACGCGACGGTGTTGATTATTGGTGAAACGGGCACCGGCAAAGAGTTGGTTGCCAGGCATATTCATGCCTTGAGTAAACGCAGCACTAATATTTTTGGAGCCTTGAACTGTGCCTCATTAAGTGAAAACCTGATTGAAAGCGAGTTGTTCGGTCACGAAAAAGGCTCATTTACCGGCGCACACATTGCGAAGTCCGGTTGGTTTGAAACTGCCAACCGGGGCAGCTTGTTCCTTGATGAAGTGGGTGATTTGCCGATTGGTTTACAGGTGAAATTGCTGCGGGTGTTACAAGAGCGGGAGGTTGTTAAAGTGGGCTCCCGGCAGCCGGTGCCGGTCGATGTGCGGATTATTGCCGCAACCAACGTTAATTTAGAAGAGGCGGTAGCAGCGTCCCACTTTCGGGCCGATTTATATTACCGGTTTAATGTCGCCACTATTCATCTTGCACCTTTAAGAGAACGGCCTGGGGATATTTTGCCGCTGGCCAGACATTTTCTTACCATCTACGGCGAGCGCTTAGGTTATGGTGAAGTTAAGCTGTCGCCTGCTACTGAATTAACCTTATTGAACTATGACTGGCCGGGCAATATTCGCGAATTGGAAAACGCCATACACCGCGCGTTGTTGGTTTGTCCTGGTAACCGCTTGCGACCAGAAGATTTTAAGTTGTCATCAAGCTTTCGGCATGTGGAAACGGGGCATTCGGTATCGACCAGCACTTTAGAAACCGCTTTGTTAAGGCTCTGCGAGCAAGCACCGCCTAAGCTGTTTGAAATCATCGAAGAAACCGTAATCCGTACCACCTTTGAATTTTGCGAAGAAAACCAGGTGCAGACGGCCAAGTTACTGGATATTAGTCGTAATGTGCTTAGACACAAGCTGGAGATTTACGGCATGCTACCCAATGGTCAACGCAAAGTGCTTGCCGATAAAGAGGAGTTTCGCGTCAGTCGTCGGGCTTAGCTGCTTGCTTAACCGATCAAATAAAACAGCCCGGACCCGCTAATTTTTGGCGGGTCCGGGCTGTTTTGACCTGTTTAAATCCTTAACCCTAGCTGATATAAAACTGCCGCATCATGTCCATGCCTTCGTGTTCGAGATTATGGCAGTGGTAAAGGAATAAGCCTTTGTAATCTTGAAATGGTTTAACGATTTCAACTTCTTCGCCCGGCATTACCAACACCGTATCTTTCCAACCGCTGTCGATAAAACCATCTTTAACGGTTTCATAGCCCGGCGAACCCATGCCGGAGATTTTTCTGGATAGAATCTGGTATTGCTGGCCGTGTAAGTGTATTGGATGGGCCATGGTCATCATCATACCGCCACCCATACCGCCCATCATTCCACCGGCTTGCCCTGACGCCTCGGGCTTTTTATCGCCGCCATGTTGCATGCCGGTCATTTCTCCTGTGCCACCGGATTTGCTCTCGGCTTTGTCGCCGTGCTCCATTTTTTGTTCCCCACCGTGGGCATGGAAAATTTTGATCTTTTTAATCGATCCCAATTTTACTTTTTCAATGTCCATCACTTCGTCCATCGAAAACGGTTTGGTATTTAAGCGCATTGCCATGGGGCCTTCAGAAATAGCAATGGGAATAGGTTGGCCGGCGTTGTCGGTGTCGGCTGCGGTCAGGCGTTGAAAAGTGACTAATTTTGTCGGCAGCTTAGGCGAATCTGAGACTTTTTCAGTGACCTTAAAAGTGGCAAGCACAAACTTAGCGCCTTGGGCCAGGCCGTTCATCATGCCCATGCCGCCACCTTGCATACCGCCGCCGTGCATGCCTCCCATGCCCATTCCTTGATGTTCGCCGGCTTCCGTTTTGTTATCACCGCCATGCTGCATGCCGCCCATCATGCCCATGCCGCGATGTTGCTCGCCGCCAGCCTCGGAATGTTTGCCGCCCTTGTGCATTTTCTCGTACATGGCGGGCATGGTGCCGGAATGCGGCAAGCTGAACATGACCAGTTTTGAACCCACTTCGCGGCCGGTAAAATCCAGCCACAAATCCACTCGTTCACCCGGTGCCAGCATGATGTACGGCCGTGTCTCCGGTTTTTCCAATAAGCAGGCATCGGTGCCGATGGCGGTTAATGGCGTACCGTCTTCCCAACCTAATTTATAAATTCTGGAACTGGAACCGTTCAATGCACGAAACCGATATGCGCGGGTTTTTACTGCAAATTCGGCATCTTTTTTACCGTTTACTAAGATGGTGTCGCCCAAAAACCCCATCATTTTACCCATCATCATGCCGTTCAGATATTGCAACTGATTATTGTCATCAAACGTTCGATCTTGAATGGCGAATGGCACGTCGTATTCACCTCGCGGTAAATCCAAGGCTTTTTCATCATCATCGGATACAGTAATCAAGCCCGCCAAGCCTCGGTAAACTTGCTCGGCAGTTAAATGGTGGGCATGAGAGTGATAAAAACTGGTACCGGCGCGGTTAAGTACTTCAAATTCGTAAACAAATTTTTCGCCCGGATCGACGGTGTACATGGGGTGACCATCGCTGCTTTGCGGAACATGCAGGCCATGCCAATGGATAATGTGCGGCTCGGTCAGCTCGTTAGTAAAATAAACCCTGACTTTTTGGCCTTTGACAAAATGCACAATCGGGCCCAAATGCGTGTCGTGCAGTTGAGTCAAGGTGTCTTTAGGACCTTTTAGCAGTTTGGCAAAATACTTTTGTACCTTGGTTTTGTTACCTTGGTCAAAAATGGAGATAAATGCATCTTGAGCGGTAAACTCAAGCTCGACATCGGCGTTAAATCCTGGTGTCGGGCTGGTTTTAATTTGGCTGGATTCGGCCAACAGCACGCCCGGAAAAGCGGCAAGCGTGGCACCGAACAGGGAGTACTGCAAAAACTGACGTCTATCGACGTTTTTTGGGGTTGTCATAGCGGCCTTCCTCTTTATAGTTATAATAATTCTAAGATTAGCTTTCGCTAATTTTTGAGAAATTACGCCTCCCCAAACCTTTTTTCAACCTACTATTTTGCTCTTGAATTAAGCGATTCTTTCCAGCTGTAAAAAACTATAACTAAATGCCACTTGTGGATCGTTAGCAATATCTTCGCGATTTAATTCCTGCCATTCATCTTGGTTGATTTCAGGAAAAAAAGTGTCACCCTCAAAAGCCGCATTAATTTGCGTTAAGTAAAGCCGGTTGGCGCGCGGTAATAACGCGTCATAAAGTGCCGAGCCGCCAATCACAAAAATCTCGTCGGCCTGCTGACAAGCGCTAGCCAATGCGCTGTCAAGATCATTAACGACGATACAACCCGCTTGGCTGTAATCAGCATTGCGACTGATGATAATGTTGGTGCGGCCGGGTAGCGGTCTGCCGATAGATTCAAAGGTTTTTCGGCCCATCACAATCGGCTTGCCCATGGTAATGCTTTTAAACTTTTTAAGATCAGCGGATAAATGCCAGGGCATCTGGTTATTTAAGCCGATTACCCGATTGCTCGCCATCGCGACGATAAGAGATATTTTCATTTTACTGATGGATTTGCTTTGTTATTCTGGAAAGACGTCAACTAAAGGCCCGCATCATACTATGAAAATACTG
>Ga0208630_100138_pt1 | contig 19853 bp, 18 predicted proteins | sample LakWasMet32_HOW6_2_FD_183874 | JGI IMG/M metagenome (GOLD analysis project Ga0208630, IMG submission 183874) | Freshwater sediment methanotrophic microbial communities from Lake Washington under simulated oxygen tension - Sediment Metagenome... | ecosystem: Environmental > Aquatic > Freshwater >... | reverse complement strand
AGCGACATTATCCCAATTGATGATACTAAATAAACCGTTCACATACTCAGCTCGGCGATTTTGATATTTTAAGTAGTAGGCATGTTCCCAAACATCCAGCACCAGAATGGGTACTACGCCCCAGGCGGTGAGTTTTTGGTGGTTCTCACATTGCAATACCATCAGCTTGCCACTGGCGGGTAGATAACCCAATATGCCCCAACCAGCACCTTCAACACTGGTAGTCGCGGCTGTTAAATGTGCTTTGAATTTATCGAATGATTTGAAGTTCTTCTCGATAGCCTTGAGTAATGCCCCTGTAGGGCTACCGCTTTTTGCTGACAAGTTCGACCAGTAGATGGTATGCAAAATGTGACTAGATAAACCTAGGGCCAGCTCTTTCTCATGGTGTTTCACCAAAGCGAAGTCATTAGTCTCACGGGCTAATGCAAGTCCATCTTCAGCTTTATTCGCGGCAGCCACAGCAGGTTTATGGTGGAAGTTATAGTGCAACTCTACCGTGCGTGCATCGATGACTGGTTCTAATGCATCATAGGCATAAGGTAAAGGTAATAGGACATATTTGCCTGATTCATCCGTAAGTTTGTCTGGATAAAGTGAGGTTTGCATATTCATCTCCTTTGCCTGTACAAGATTACTGGTCAATGCGATGCCACCAACAATAGCAGCACTATTTTGTAAAAAATCTCTGCGTGTAGTCATGTTCTAGTTTTCCTCAATTTAAAAAATTAATTTAAACAACATACCGAGGCCGCCACAGGTGAGTATGACTGGAATTACATTTACCTTGAAACGGAACACTGCAATTGTTGCCAAAGCAGTGAGACCAATAGAAAACCAATCAATTCGACCACTTAAACCTAATGGCCAAAACACGTGATAAGCAAAGAACAATGCAAGATTGAATATCACCCCTACTACAGCGGCAGTGATCGCACTTAATGGTGCTGTAAATTTAAGGTTGCCATGCGTGGTTTCAATAAATGGACCACCCATAAAAATAAACACGAAACTGGGCAAAAATGTGAAGAACGTTACAATCGCTGCGGCCACAAAAGCCGAAGCGAATATGGCGTCAGGGCCAAATACTTGAGTTACCCAACCGCCAACAAAGCCAACAAAAGTTACGACCATAATCAGTGGACCTGGCGTAGTTTCACCAAGCGCTAAACCATCAATCATTTGCGTAGGAGTTAACCAATGATAGTGTTCCACCGCACCCTGATAGACATACGGCAACACCGCATAAGCACCACCAAAGGTCAATAATGCCGCCTTTGTGAAAAACCAGCCCATTTGTGTAAAGGCAGCATCCCAGCCATAGATAATCATTAGACTAGCCATGACTAATAACCACATGACAAAACCAATAATGGCTATTCGCGCCATCTTTGCCCAACTAAAGAAAGCATGTTCTGGTGTGGGAGTGTCGTCATCAATCAACGCCCGACCAAAGCTTTTATCAGCTGCGCCATGGCCACCACCGACCTTGAAATATTGTGGAGCAATACGCCCACCGAAATGTCCAATCAATCCTGCGACTAACACTATTAAAGGGAAGGGTAGCTTAAGGGCAAATATTGCGATAAAAGCTAATGCCGCTATAGACCATAAAACATGGTTCTTTAAAGCTCTTGAACCTATACGATAGGCAGCAAACAGAACGATAGCGACGACTGCTGGTTTAATGCCATAGAGTGCTCCTGCAACTGCGGGAACGCTACCATAAGCCATATAAATGTATGCCAATCCAACCAATATGAAAAACGAAGGCAGCACGAATAAGACACCTGCAATAATGCCACCCCATGTTCGATGCATGAGCCAGCCGATATAGGTAGCTAATTGCTGAGCCTCTGGACCTGGCAAAACCATGCAATAGTTCAATGCATGCAGGAAACGTTTTTCTGAAATCCAGCGTTTCTTCTCTACCAAATCATGATGCATGATGGAGATTTGACCAGCAGGACCGCCAAAGCTGATGAAGCCTAACCTTAGCCAATACCAAAAAGCTTGAGTAAAGGAAACTAGTTCGGGGGCTTGATTCGAAGGGGTTGATACTTTGTTTTTATTTGTTGCGTCCATAAGCTCTCTTCTTGTGGGTTATTACGCCCAAGATTTGAGCAGACCTTGGACGCAATGCGTCTTGAAGCGGGGAGGCTGCTAAATCCCCATCAATGTTATTATACTAATTATCTCGAAGATTTCAATGAAAAAGCCAGCTCTAGGCTGGCTGATTTGTTCTTTATTATTTATCAATGGCAGTGATAACCACCATTTTTACGGTCATGGTGGCAGCCCTTACTATCCAAACCACCTCCATGTGCATATGCAAGACTACAAACAAAAGTAAGAATGACAGTAACGAGCATTTTTTGATTTTTCATTTTCAATCCCTTTATTCCTATATTTAGGAACACTCACTATATGCTTAATAAATAACCCCACAAGCTATTATTTGTAATAGTAAATTGACTGTCCACTATGGGCCGATTACAGTCTGTTAGCTTCTTTAGTTGACCGTCCGCTTTGCGGATTAACACGACTATGGCATATTAGCGGGACAAAGCTGCCAGTCTATGCATTAAACTAAAGCTATGGGAGGCGGCAAGAAGAAACCTGCCTTTATAGGACATGACACTTTGATTGTTGTTAATGGGTATCCGTAAAATTTTGTGTATTACTTCAATAAAACATTGTTGTTCTATATGTCGAATTCGTAAAATCATGTTGACACGCTCAATCAGCTTCGCTATCATAATTCGTAAATTAATGTGTATATGGTTGTTAGGAGTATTTTTTGCTAAAAATGATTCAAGATGTATTAGATGCTGAAGCTAATGCTATCCGCAACATTCCTTCAACAAACCCATTCGTTGAGTGCGTAGAGCTTTTTCTTGAAGCAAAACGCAATGGTGGAAAACTGGTGATTAGTGGCGTTGGTAAAGCTGGCGAGGTCGGAAAGAAAATTGCTGTCACATTTTGCTCAATTGGACTTCCAAGCGTAGTGCTTCACCCTCTTGAAGCGCAGCATGGTGATCTTGGCCTAATTACTTGTAATGATGTTCTGCTTCTAATCTCAAATTCAGGAAAAACACGCGAAATACTTGAATTAGAAGTGCTTGCCAAGCGGCTTATTCCAACAATTAAAGTGGTATCACTAACGGGTAAATACGATTCAGAACTGGCAGATAGATCGGATTTTGTTTTATGGACTGGAGACCCAGATGAGATATGTCCGCTTGGACTAACACCAACAACTTCAACTACAACCATGTCTGTTATTGGAGATGTGCTGTCAGCGCTAATTGTTCATTTATCAGGATGCAGTGTTCAAGATTATGCCTTAAGACACCACGGGGGCTACTTAGGCGAAAGGTCCAGGCTCAGCCATACCGATCAACCTGTTGTGACTATTGTTCGTTGACTCCATTCCCAAAGCAACATACCCTACATGAAATAGGAGAGGCTTACCATGAAACCTTCAGAAGCTCTTAATTCTCACCGAGCAGCGATTCGCCAGGTAGTGGCCGCACACCGCGCCAGTAATGCGCGCGTATTCGGTTCTGTCATACATGGTGATGACACCGAATCCAGTGACCTTGACATTTTGATTGACCCTACCCAAGACACTACACTGATGGACATTGGCGCCATTCGTTACAAACTGCGTGTATTACTGGGCGTACCAGTGGATGTTCTAACGCCTAAAGCCCTACCAGATTCATTCCGCAATAGCGTACTTGCCGAGGCTATCCCCGTATGAGCCGCGACCAACAAAGATTACAGGATTACCTGGCACATATCATTCAGGCTATTCAACGTATCCATCACTACACTGAAGACATGGATGAAGTTGGCTTTTTGGAAAACGAACTGGTGCAAGATGCCGTGATTCGCAATATCGAAATCATCGGTGAGGCCAGTAATAATATCGACAAATATTATCAAGACTTCGCTCAATTGCATCCAGAGCTACCATTGATATTCGCTTATGAAATGCGTAACGCCATTGCGCACGGATATTTCAAAGTGGACTTAGAAATCGTCTGGAAAACGATCAAGAACGACCTGCCTGTATTAGAACAACAAACCAAAGATGTTCTACAACAACTTATTGATCAGCCTGACACAGCGTTTAAACCGTAATGCATAACAATGTCTTAAATCTGCCAGCCTACAAGGTGCTGGGCAGCACAGAATCTGAGCATGACTATCACATCAAGGCTGAAACTGCTGTACCTCTAACCATATGTTCCAATTGCCGTAGTCGTGAAGTTGTCGGCTATGGCCGTGTAGAAGTATTGGTGCATGATCTACCTATGCATGGTAAGCGCGTAGGTATCTACGTCGATGCCAGACGCTTCAAATGCAAATCCTGCGGTAAAACCTTCATGGAGCATTTGCCAGAGGTTAATGCTAATCGCTGGATGACGGAGCGCTTGGTCAAATGGATTGGTCAGCGCTCGATGACGAATACTTTCACCGGTATTGCTGAAGAAATCGGCGTTACAGAAGGAACGATCCGCAATGTATTCAGTGATTACGTCAACGAATTGGAGCGTACTGTGCGCTTTGAAACGCCAAAGTGGATGGGTATTGATGAAATTCACATCATCCAGAAGCCTCGTGCTGTAATCTCTAATCTGCACAACAACACTGCGGTTAATTTATTACCTAATCGAAATAAGAAAACCATTGCTACCTACCTGTCTAATCTCAAAGACCGTGACAGTGTGCAATACGTGGCAATGGATATGTGGCGGCCATATCGTGAAGCTGTCAATGAAGTGATACCGGACGCAAAGGTTGTTGTAGACAAGTTCCACGTCGTGCGCATGGCGAATGTTGCAATGGAAAGCGTCAGAAAGTCATTGCGTGCAGACTTATCACCCAAGCAACGCCGTGGACTGATGCATGATAGGTTTGTATTGCTGCGTCGCCAGGACCAATTAACTGACCAGGAGAGTTTCAATCTTGACGGATGGACTAAAAATTATCCACTGCTAGGTGAAGCGTACAGACTCAAGGAAGAGTTCTTTAATATCTATCAGGCATCATCAAAGCAGCAGGCTCAGATACTCTATGAGCAATGGTTAAAGAGCATTCCCGCAGAATTGCGTGGGCACTATGAACCAATTGTTACTGCATGGTCGAACTGGCAGCCATTCATTCTGGAATACTTCAATCATCCGATTACCAATGCATACACAGAGTCACTAAATAGTTTAATCAGGGTACTGAACCGTCTTGGCCGCGGGTATTCATTTGAAGCGCTGCGTGCCAAGATATTATTCTCCAAAGGCTCACATAAGATTGTGCAGAACCGACCTAAGTTTGATCGTCGCGAGGCTCAACACGATGCTGCACTTATCGGTTATGCAATGTACACAGGAACACCACAATCAACACAGGCTAAAGATGAGCCTAAGAATTATGGTGTGGATATTGATAAATTAGTAGCAATGATTGAACGCGGCGAAATCTGACCATACACAAATTCTGATTAAATCGTGAAGCTGTAAAACACATAAAATCAACAGAATTGAAGTAATCGTGAGAACTCGTTAAAACTTCAAATACACATCATTTTACGAAGACCCTTGTTAATTTTATTAGTTTGGATTTATTGACTCCGATTTCAAAGAGAGTAGACTGAATTTAATATAAAAGGTATACCCGACTGAAAAGCGGGGACGCAAAGTTACCGGTCTAAGGAATAATTTAAATATTGCTCTATGACAGCGAGATCGCCAATCTTCATACCTATGTAAACTAGGTATCAGTCCAGAGGTGCGTCTTTCTGTCGCGGAACTCTGCGATTCTTAAACTTCTTTCGTTATTTCTCTGCCCCCCATTTACGTAAGTAGGGAAATTCTTTTACCATCTTTCTAAATTAATAATTTCAATTTTTAAGTTGGGTTATATATTAGAAACACTAAAGCAATCAAATAACATCAAAAAAGCTTCAATAATGACGAATAAAAAAATTGTGCAACCATCCCGTAATAGAACTTCTCTTCTTAAGAATACTAAGTATTACAAATCCCAAATGCCTAGAGGCATGAGTGTCAGGCCAATTCTGCTCGCTCTGCTCTCTGTAATGCCACTCATCTCTCCAGCAGCCTATGCCGCGGACACTTTCAGTGGCTTGGGTGAGTTGGCGGGAGGAACTTTCTATAGTGAGGCAAATGCGATCAGTAGCGATGGTTCGGTAGTAGTGGGATACAGTGGTATTACCTTTCAAGCTTTCCGCTGGACACAGGCCGGTGGCATGGTGGGGCTTGGAGATCTGGCTGGCAGTTACTTCCAGAGTCAGGCAAATGCTGTGAGTAGTGATGGTTCAGTGGTGGTAGGCTATGGGAATGGTACCAGTGGTACCGAAGCCTTCCGCTGGACACAGGCCGGCGGTATGGTGGGGCTTGGAGATCTGGCAGGAGGAGCATTCTCTAGTCAGGCATATGGGGTTAGTAGCGATGGTTCGGTAGTGGTGGGCTACGGGAATACTGTCACTGGTCGAGAAGCCTTCCGCTGGACACAGGCCGGCGGCATGGTGGGGCTGGGGGACATAGCAGGTGGAAGTACTTATAGTCAGGCGAATGCGGTCAATAGCGATGGTTCGGTAGTGGTTGGCTTAGGAAATAGCGCGAGTGGTTTCGAAGCTTTCCGCTGGACACAGGCCGGTGGCATGGTGGGGCTGGGAGACCTAGCAGGTGGAAGTTTCTCTAGTGAGGCGAAAGCGGTCAATAGCGATGGCTCTGTAGTAGTGGGCTTCGGGAATAGTGCCGCTGGTCGAGAAGCCTTTCGCTGGACACAGGCCGGTGGCATGGTGGGGCTGGGCGATCTGGCAGGGGGTAGTTTTCTTAGTCAGGCAAATGCGGTCAATAGCGATGGTTCGGTGGTTGTCGGTTATGGGGTTAGTGCCAGTGGTCAGGAAGCGTTCCGCTGGACACAGACTGGCGGCATGATTCGAGTGCAGGACTGGTTAGCAGATGCAGGTGTCAGCGCCGTAGGATTTACAAAGTTGACTGAAGCCCGTGGCATAAGTGGTGATGGTCACACTGTGGTCGGTTATGGGCAATCTGTAAATGGCAGGGAGGCTTTTATTGCACGTGTCGAACCTGATTTGACGGGCGGTGGCAACGGCATCATCGGCCTGACGGATTTGGCAAACAGCATGGCGCAAACGCACGCCGTTAGTAACCAGATGGAAGGTCTTACCTCGCTCACACTGAATGGTGCGCATCACAGGACATTGTCCGAGATCGCTCTACAGAATGGTCAGAGTTGTGGTTGGGTAAGCGGTGATCTCAGTCGTCTTTGGCGTCAAGCCAATGGGACAATCGGTACTGCTGAAGTGGGTGCCTGTCACAAATTCACTAATCAGGGTGTGATGATAGGTTTTGGTGTGGGTAGCAACTTCTCCAATCTTGATTTAGCGAACAACGGTAAAAGTCGTATCAATGGACAATATGGTGTAGCTGAGGTCAATTGGTATATTCCAAACACAACCCTACTCGCTTCTGTATTAGGTGTTTATGGTGAGTGGGATGCCAACCTATCACGTGGCTATGCCATCTCAGGTACAGTTCGATCCAAAGGTGAAACGGATATCACGGGTTATAGCCTGAGAGCCAGAATAGATTGGCAAGATGCGTTCTCTTTGGGAGAGGTCTCTTTCAGTCCGCGTATTGCTTACTCCCTTATGAAAACTGAGGTGGATGGGTATAGAGAGATTGGTGGGTCTGCTCCGGCAAATTTCCAAGACCAAAACCATACAGCTAAAGAGTTACGTATTGGATTGACCGGTAAGTATCTTTTGAGCGAGCAAGTAACCCTGCTGGGGCATGCTGAAATTGCCCATCGTTTTGATGATAAAGTGGCCACTATACAAGGCAACATTAATGCCCTTGGCGTGGGTATAGGTTTCCGTCAGGATGGGAATCAAGTTCAAAAGAACTGGGCGCGTCTCGGTGCTGAGATTGATTATAGAGTCAACCCAGCTAATCTAATCAGCATGAGTAGCTTTGTTGCAAGTGCTGGCCAGGATGCTGATTTGACTGCTGCATTGAGTTGGAAAATGCTGTTCTAGACCAATTTAATCCTGATGCCAGTGCTCTAAAGACATTAATATTACGGAAAGCTAGTCTTAATTTCGCGTTTAACACGCCTTCGGCATAACAGGGGGACAAAGCGGCTATTCCATTTTTGTGAATTGATCTCTATAGACTATCCAAAGCAGACGTTCAAAATACACTAGATATTGATTGAATAATTGTATTACCTCAAACGTAATGCATTGGTAATCACTGATACAGAACTCAAACTCATGGCGAGAGCTGCAATCATCGGTGATAGTAACCATCCAGTCAGTGGGTAAAGCAGACCAGCTGCCAAAGGTACACCTAGCGAATTGTAAACGAAGGCAAAGGTAAGGTTTTGCTTCATATTAATAATCGTCTGCTCCGAGATTGCTCTCGCTTGAGCGATGCCGCGCAGGTCACCTTTTACAAGAGTCACTTGGGCACTATTCATTGCAACGTCTGTTCCAGTCCCCATTGCGACACCTACATTCGCTTTAGCCAGCGCAGGTGCGTCGTTGATACCATCGCCCGCCATTGCAACGAAACGGCCCTCACGTTGTAATTTATCTACCAGCGCTAATTTGTCAGCAGGCCTGACTTCGCCATAGACCTCATCAATACCAAGTTTGGCAGCTACTGATTTTGCTGTTGCAAGACCATCTCCGGTTGCCATGATTACCCGAATATCAAACGATCTGAGAATGCTCAATGCTTCTAATGAACTTGCCTTAATTGGGTCAGAAACAGCTAGTAATCCGGCCATTTTCCGATCTACCGCCAATATCATGACACTAGCCCCCTCGGCTCTTAATGCTTCTGCCTGTGGCTTCAAATCTTCTACAAATACACCAATTTGCGTCATCAGTGCAGTATTGCCTAACGCAAGTGCTTTGCCGGTCACAATCCCTTTAACACCGATACCAGAAATTGAATCAAATGCTTCTACCTTATCCAGTACAAGCCCCTTTTCTCGCGCGGCTTGCACAATAGCATCTGCCAGAGGATGTTCACTTCCCTGATCTAAACTAGCCGCCAGACGCAGCACTTCATCCTCGGTGAACCCTTTGTTAGCAATAATACGGTCAAATCTAGGTTTGCCTTCTGTTAACGTCCCTGTCTTATCGACAATAATGGTGTCAATTTTTCGGAAGTTCTCTATAGCTGCAGCATCACGGAATAACACACCCTGAGAAGCCGCCTTACCCGTAGCAACCATAATAGACATCGGCGTTGCCAATCCTAATGCACATGGACAGGCAATAATAAGCACCGCAACAGCATTAATGAGACCATAGACCCAACTAGGCTCTGGGCCAAATATTCCCCATGCAAAAAATGTCAGTATCGCGATGACGACAACGGTGACAACAAAGTAGCCAGCCACATGATCAGCCATACGCTGCATTGGAGCTCTGGAACGTTGAGCCTGCATCACCATTTGCACAATACTAGAGAGCACAGTCTGAGCACCTACCTTCTCGGCGCGCAACATTAATGCACCATTTATGTTTAGCGTTGCTCCAATCAGCTTATCACCGACACGTTTTGTTACAGGAACAGGTTCACCCGTTAGCATGGATTCATCTACTGCACTTCCGCCTTCAATCACGACACCATCTACCGGCACTTTCTCACCTGGACGAACGCGAAGCGTGTCACCGACATGAACGTGCGTCAAAGGCACATCCTCTTCACTGCCATCAGCATTAATCCTGCGGGCAGTCTTAGGTGCCAATCCCAGTAAGGATTTTATTGCAGCAGATGTCTGTGAGCGTGCCTTCAGTTCAAGCACCTGACCCAGCAAGGTCAGGGAAATGATTACGGCAGCCGCCTCAAAGTAGACTGCCACACGCCCCATCGCCATAAACGACTCGGGAAAAACATCAGGAGCTACCGTAGCAACAACGCTGTAAACAAATGCTGCTGAAGTACCCAGACCAATCAGAGTCCACATGTTAGGTTTGCGATTAATGACTGACTGCACACCCCGCTGGAAGAAAGGCCAGCCTGCCCATAATACAATCGGTAATGAAAGAACGAGCTCGATCCAGCTTTGTGTTGTCATTTCGAACCACTGTAATCTGTGACCCAGCATCGCTAAGACTGTGACGATGATGGTGAGTGGCAACGTCCAAATAAAACGTCGTTTGAAATCCACCAATTCGGGACTATCACCTTCTTCCAGAGTCGGCATTTCCGGCTCCAGAGACATGCCGCACTTAGGGCAGGCACCAGGTTTGTCCTGACGTACCTCGGGGTGCATTGGGCAGGTATAAATTGTACCTGTGGCATTAATTTCGGCAGTTACCGGCTCAGTATTAACAGGATTAGATTGATGATATTGAGAAGGATTTTCTGTAAATTTACCCTTACATCTCGCACTGCAGAAATAAAACATTTTGCCTGAATGCTGCAAAGAATGTGGAGACTGTTCAGTAACACTCATTCCACATACCGGATCTTTTAACTGCTCAGAGTTATTGTTATGCATATCCACGGGCTCTACTCCTTCGATTATTAATGTAGCTTAACTAACCAACCAAACCGTACCCAGCGTTTTTCACAGCCGATCTAAGCTGATCCGAGGTAGTAAAATTCTCGTCGTATTGAACCTGAGTATCGCCAGTTGATAACTCCACCTGCACTCCATCAACACCGTTAATAGATTTCAGTGCTCGCGTTAAACTATTTACGCAACCGCCACATGTCATGCCGGTTACTTTTAAAAATTCTGTTTTCATGATGATTCTCCTTAAATTTAGTGTGTATGCTCATGCTGCGAATGCTCATGAACTTGATCATCTGGCACTGTATCCGCATGGGAATGTTCACTCATGTCGGTCGCAGTGTCACTGTAGTGACCATGTCCAACACCATCTTGTGGAACTGGCAGTGACATGACTCCCAAGCCATGCCGGTAGACTAGCTCTCCACCATGCCATGCCGTGATGGCGACCATACTCCACGCGCCAATCACCGCAACTACAAACCACCAAACAGGAGGTGAATCTATCTTATTGCGCCAACCATCCCAGCTAGCCAGAATGATTAATACTATCGATGTTCCTAACGCCCAGTTGCGGTGGATTAACATGGCAGCGTGACTGGCATCATCATGGGTTACGCTGTTATAAGCCTGCCAGCCAAAAAACACGGCTGGCAATACTGATAATGCGCTTAGCCACAATAGAGTGCGAGCAAGAGTGGCAAAGTTGCTGAAAATTGGCTTCCCTCGCGTTGCAGCTGCCGCAATATGAAAAAAAGCTGACACCGTGGTAAGTGCAATTGGAAAGTGCACTATCAACGGATGCAGGTTAGGAATTATTTCAGGCATTCGGAGCTCCTTTTCTTTGGAGTGATATTTGTTTTATAAGTGCGTAAATTGCCGGGATCACGATAAGCGTCAATACCGTTGAAGAAACCATACCGCCTACCATAGGCGCAGCAATACGCCGCATCACTTCAGACCCAGTGCCGCTTCCCCACATAATAGGAAGTAAACCTGCCATGATGGCCACTACAGTCATCATCTTTGGTCGTACACGTTCTACCGCACCTTCCATCACGGCTTCATAAATATCGGCGACAGTGAAGACTTTGCCTTCGGACTCGCGCTTTGTTTTGAGCTCAATGTATGCATGATCGAGATAGATCAGCATAATCACACCGGTCTCCGCAGCTACACCAGCTAATGCAATGAACCCAACCGCAACGGCAACGCTCATGTTGTAGCCTAGCCAATACATCAGCCAGATTCCGCCAACCAGAGAAAACGGCACTGACAGCATGACGATAAAGGTTTCTGTTAAGCGCTTGAAGTTTAGATATAGCAGCACGAAGATGATGAGCAATGTAAGTGGAATCACGATCTTCATCTTGGCTTTAGCGCGTTCCATATATTCAAACTGGCCGCTCCATGTTGCGTAATATCCAGGTTGGAATTTAACCTGCTCACGAACCGCTTTCTGCGCATCGGCTACATAACTGCCGATGTCTCTATCGCGAATATCGACAAAAATATAAGCGGATAGCAATGCATTCTCGGTACGGATGCTAGGCGGCCCTTTCTCTAAGGAAATGTGCGCCAATTGACCTAGCGGGATCAATGCTCCGTTCATGGCAGGCACTAATACCTGACGCGCGATAGCATCCGGGTCTGAACGCAGTTCGCGTGGATAACGCGTGATTACCCCAAAGCGCTCTCGTCCTTCAACCGTCGTGGTAACTACTTCCCCGCCAAGCGCGCTGCTGATCACATCCTGCAAGTCGCCCACGGCTAGACCATAGCGAGCCAGTGCCATCCGATCCGGCTCAATATTCAGGTAATAACCTCCCGTGATACGCTCTGCATAAGCACTCGTGGTTCCCGGTACGTTTTTAACTACAGCCTCGATAGATTTGGCGAGCTTTTCCATTTCAATCAAATCCCTGCCGAATACCTTGATGCCGATTGGTGTGCGGATACCTGTTGACAGCATGTCGATACGTGCCTTAATCGGCATCGTCCAGGCGTTGCTCACACCGGGCAATTGCACGGCTTTATCCAGCTCCGAGATAATCTTGTCGATATTCATGCCAGGACGCCATTCGCTCTCCGGTTTAAGATTAATGACTGTCTCAAACATTTCCATAGGCGCCGGGTCCGTAGCGGTATTAGCGCGACCTGCCTTGCCAAAAACCGAGGCTACTTCCGGGAAGCTCTTAATGATTTTGTTCTGGGTTTGCATAATCTCTGCGGCCTTCGTCACAGATAGTCCGGGCAAGGTGGCTGGCATGTAGAGCAAGGTGCCTTCGTTGAGGGTGGGCATGAACTCGCTGCCGAGTTTAGTCAGAGGATAGACAGAGATACCAAGCACAAGCAGCGCAAGCAGGATGGTAGTTTTTTTCCAGCGCATCACTAATGCAATGACAGGACGATAAATCCAGATCAGGAAGCGATTTACCGGATTTTTACCTTCTGCCATGATTTTGCCTCGTACAAACAGCAGCATCAGTACTGGTACAAGCGTTACCGAAAGCAGTGCTGCTCCAGCCATCGAGAATGTCTTGGTGAATGCAAGCGGCTGAAACATGCGGCCTTCCTGCGATTCCAGCGTAAATACAGGCAAGAAGGAAACGGTAATGATCAGCAGGCTAAAAAATAGCGCAGGGCCTACCTCTTTACAGGCATCAATAATAAGCTGCAATCGAGGCGCATCAGGCGGTGCCCGTTCAATATGCTTGTGGGCATTCTCTATCATCACAATGGCAGCATCTACCATAGCGCCGATGGCAATCGCGATGCCGCCCAAGCTCATGATGTTGGAATTGAGACCTAACGCATGCATCAGCGAAAATGCAATCAGAACACCAACCGGCAACATCACAATCGCGACTAGCGCACTTCGCACATGCATCAGGAATAGCATGCAAACCAATGCGACCACGATGCTTTCTTCCAGCAGCGTGGTCTTGAGATTATCAATCGCCCGATGAATCAAATCGGAACGGTCATATACGGTTTCCACCGTAACGCCCGGTGGTAAGCCAGGCGCAAGCTCAACGAGTTTTTGCTTGATGTTGTGGATGACTTCAAGTGCATTCTGACCGTAGCGGGACATGGCAATGCCGGCGACCACTTCGCCTTCACCATTGAGCTCGGCAATGCCGCGTCGCTCATCCGGTGCCAATTCAACCCTTGCCAAATCACGCAGCAATACCGGTGTACCTTTATCGGCCTTGACTACGAGTGTTTCCAAGTCACCGATGCCGCGCAGATATCCTTTGCCACGCACCATATATTCGGTTTCCGTCATCTCGACTACGCGTCCGCCGACATCGCGATTGCTCTCGCGAATCACCTGTGTAACACGCGATGGTGATACACCATAGGCTTGCAGCTTGCGTGGATCAAGAACGACTTGATACTGTTTAACAAAGCCGCCAACGCTGGCAACCTCTGCTACGCCATGCGCCTTGGTCAGCTGATAACGTAAATACCAGTCCTGAATTGCGCGCAATTCCTCAAGAGAGCGATTTTTTGCCAATACCACATACTGATAAACCCAGCCTACACCAGTAGCATCCGGACCCAGCGTTGGCGTAACGCCGCGTGGCAATCGGCCAGTCACACTGTTCAAGTATTCCAGTACGCGAGAACGTGCCCAGTAAATATCAGTACCATCTTCAAAGATCACGTAAACAAAGCTGGCACCAAAGAACGAAAAGCCACGCACGACTTTTGATTTTGGTACTGACAACATCGAGGTAGTGAGTGGATAGGTCACCTGATCCTCTACAACCTGTGGCGCCTGCCCCGGATACTCGGTATAGACTATCACTTGAACATCGGACAAATCCGGGATGGCATCCAGAGGCGTTTTTAGCAACGAATAAACACCGGCACCCACTGTAAATAACGTGGCTAACAAGACAAGAAATACGTTGCGTACTGACCAGTTAATAATTTTTTCCAACATGTCAGTGCCCTTCGTGCCCAGTTACCGGTGCAGGAGTGGTTTCCGCAGGTTCCGGCAAACTGCTTGAATGTGAACTGTGCTCGCCAAAGCTCCCTAGTGCGGCTTTAAGATTGCTTTCAGCATCAATCAGGAAATTGGCGCGAACTACCACGTTCTCACCTTCACTTAATCCTTCAGCCACCTCAACATAACCATCGCTACGCATACCAAGCTTGACCTCACGTGGCTCATACAGCCCTTCTGTGAGTTGAACCAGCACAACCTGACGTATACCACTGTCGATCACAGCCGAATCCGGAACCGCCAATACGCTGGCATCATGACCTGACATCAGTTGAATGCTGGCATACATATCAGGTTTTAGAATTCCGTCTGGGTTAGCCAGCACTATCCGTACTTTGGCAGTGCGGGTCTCAGAGGTGACTGTTGGATAGATGTAATCAATCTTGCCTTTGAGCTCCTTACCTGGATAGGCATTGACAGTAATGTTCACCGTCTGGCCAACATGCACCAGAGCGATGTCCTGCTCGAACACATCGGCCAGCAGCCAGACTCTCGATAGATCTGCAATCTTGAACAGGAGTTCGCCCGGCATAAAGCGCATACCCTGCACAGCAGTTTTCTCCAATACCACGCCGTTTGCCGGCGAGTACATCGTAAGCGTACGTGTCGCTTTACCGTCCTTTTTCAAACGCTGTAATTGAGCATCTGAAATATCCCAGTTACGTAAACGTTTAAGCGCGCTGTCAGCCAGTTGACCAACACCAAGCAATGATTCCGAGGTGCCGTTACTCAATGACTGTCGGCCATTCCAGGCGATCAGGTATTCTTCCTGCGCAGATACCAGTTCCGGACTGTAAACTTCCATCAGTGGCTGCCCACGTTTTACCGGCTGCCCGGTTGAATTGACATAGAGTTTTTCAATGTATCCCTCAAATTTGGTGGTGACTGTTGAGAAACGCTGTTCGTTAAATTGGAACTGCCCCACCGCACGCACCGTATTGACCATTTTTCGCGATAGCACTGGCTCAGTTTTTACGCCAAGCTTCTGTACCTTGTCGGTACTGATCTTGACCTGGTTATTAGAAACTTCCTCATCTGCATACACTGGGGTGTAATCCATACCCATAGAGTCCTGCTTAGGCACTGGAGATGTATCCGGCAATCCCATAGGATTTCGGTAATAGAGTATCTTCCGTTCAGCCGGTGCTGTAATAGCCGCAGGCATTTCTACTGACGGGTGGCTAACCTGCTGCAATCCCCACCAGTAGCCGCCACTTACAGCCGCAGCAACAACAGCTAGCGCCAGTGCAATCCATATTCCAAAGCGCTTCATAAATCTTCCCCAATCATTCTTTCAATCTCTGCAAGGCGGACTTCCTGTTCAACCCGCATCTTTATCTGGCCTTGTCGCGCAAGCCTGATTGCCTTTTGTGCATCCAGCAGCGTTGCAAAGTCCACTTTACCGTTTTCGTAACCTGCCAATGCCGAGCGGAAGGTCAACTCTGCTTGCGGGAGTAATGTGTAAGTAATAAGGCGCCCTTGTTTTTCTGCTGCCTCGAAAGCGACCAGGTTTTCCTGAAGTTCGCCTATCACCTGATTCTCTACTCCGCTACGACGTTCCTTGGCTGCATCTAGCATAGCGGCAGCCTCACTTTCCTGGGACCTGCGCGTATCAAAGCGGATAGGAATATTGACCTCTACCATCGCCTCCCAGCTACTGATATTGCTACCACGTTGAGTAGGCGCAATGCCTAGCGTTAGATCTGGGTAACGATTCTTTTCTATCAATCGCTTGTTAGCATCTGCCGCTGATATTTGTGCTGATTGTGTAGCAAGTAGTGGGTTATTTCGTACCACCTTTTGTTGCAAGGCCACTGTATCCAGCTTTTCTAGCGGCAGACGACGCAACTCTGGTAACGCAGAAAGAGGCGCACCTTGTGTCCGCCCCAGTATCGCGTTAAGACGCGCCTTAGCCTGTTGCTGATCGGTCTCCAGGCTGATAATCTCGGACTGTAAGGTGGTCTTCTCAACTTGAGCGCGAATTGCATCTTGCTGCGGCACTAAACCACTGGCATAGCGAACGCGAGTGACCGATTCAAGATCGCCTAGCAAGGTTAAGATATCCTCGTTAAGCTTCTTGAGGCCAACAGTCTGAAAATACTGGGCATAAGCGTTTTTGATTCGGGCGTGGGTTTCGGCAACACCGATGAGCCTGCGTCCTTTAAACTGCTCAAGCTGTGCAGTAGCCACTTCCCTACGCAAGTCCCGCTTTCCCCAAAGTGGAATGCTCTGCATTAGAGTGTATTTAGTTCCACTTCCTTTGCCAGGAAAAGGATTAAAACCATCAGGCGCATCACGCCCAGCAAAATCCATAAATTCAACGCGCAGCAAAGGGTCAGGTAGAGCGCCTGCAGGTGCGATTCGCTCGCTTGCTGCATCCGTCTCATATCGCATTGCCGTAAGCTCAGGGTTATGTGTGTCTGCCCAGTTTAGTAATTCCTGTACATTGGCACCGATAGGGTTGCCGGAAGCGACGTCTTCCGCCCAGGAAAGGCCTGGCAACATAAGTGCTGTGAAGGTCAGGACGAGCATTGTTTTTGAATTATTTGTTTTCATTTTCATACCTGTAGTCATCTGTATGGCTACCACGTTGAATTGCGGCTAGCCCAGATTCCTTATTTAACTGGTTTGATTTTTGTAATCAATGGGCCACTACCGTCGACTTTAACGAACTCGAATTCAACCTGATCACCAATCTTTACTGTGTCCAGCAGAGCCTTGCCAGCAACGTTAAAAAACATGGTCATACCAGGCCATTTAAGCTCCGGAACAGCGTCATGCTTCAATTTAACCTTGCTTAATGCACTGTCCATGGCAACGACTTCACCTTTTGCTGAATAACTCTTTTGATTATCTGCAGTCTGATGATGGGCATCGTTGGCGTAGACTGGAGCAGCAGCGATACTCAATACCGCAACGAACATACAAATTAATAACTTTTTCATTTCTTTGATCCTTTAATGTTTGATTGAATCTGGGCGGGACGTTGCCCGCCCGATTCACAAATTAATGCTTGTGTGTATTGTCAGTTCCTTTGGACATACAGTCCATTTCACCTGACCCTTTAGACATGCCACCCATATTCATCATCATGTGATGCTCGTCCATCATCTGGCTCATCATTTCATCCATGAGTTTCTGATGCTCGCTCATCCATTCTTCATGTTCCTGCATGGTCATGCCTGACTTCGGTTTCATAGCCTGCATTTTGCCCATGTTGTCATGCATCATTTTCATGTGTTCGCCCATAAGTTTTTTACGCTCATCGCCTTTGGCGGCCTCAGCTGCTTTAAGCTTCTGCTTGGCTTGCATAACTTTTTGAGTCATCTGCCTTTGAAATTCATCCTGCGCAGCAATCGCGGACACAGATAGAAAGCTGATGCTACAGACAGCAAGTGTTGCAATCATTTTGTAAATGGTTTGATTCTTCATGATAAATACTCCTAGACAATTTATAGTCACTGCAATTGCATAGAGGTGGTTCAGCAGTCGTGCGCGGTTATGTATAGGCGTAAACAGCCATACGCTAGACCTCGAACGGATATAAAACCACCGCCGGGAATACGTGCCGAAGAAATAGAAGTGTGTTGGGTACGATCAAGTACTCAGATAAGCATCTGAGTTCGAGAGCCGTTTAAAACAAGACGACCTTCGGCACTATGCGAAGGTTTGTCTGGGGGGATGAAAAAGTGAGGGTGGAACGGTATCCGGAACTTCAGATATATCGGTGGAGTACATAGGTAATGCACCACTAAATTCCAGAGGGGTGTTAAATGGAATAATTGCCTGTGCTACGCTTAAATGGCAGGGCAGGCATTTGTCACATGTTACATTTTTAGCTGGTTTTGCACTGTCATGGTGATCGCAGTGAGCCATATCATCCATATTGCTCATGTCAGCATTCACCTGCATTTGCTGGGTATCATGCATCTGACAATTAGGCATAGCTACTGCTGCCATGCCTTCTACAGGGAGGCATATCAGCATAATGAATAGCGTAATGAATTTAATTATTTTGGACTTCACGGATCAATTTTACGCTTAAAAAAAACTCTTTGCAATTACTTGAACGTACTATGTATGATAAAAAATAGAAATGATAATTGGAACTCATTTTGAAAACGTTATTGATATTCGCATTTTTACTGGCTTTGTCCGGTTGTAGCAGCATTCCAAGTGGTGGTCGCGACAATTGGATAGGACATACCGAATCGGGAGAAGCTTCTTTCTACGCTGATAAATTTCAGAATCGAAAAACTGCTAGCGGAGAGCGGTATAACCATAGTTTAAAAACAGCGGCTCATAACAAAATCCCTTTCGGTTCAAGCGTAAAGGTAACGAACAAGAATAATGGCAAAAGCGTCGTTGTAAAAGTAAATGATCGTGGCCAATTCGCAAAAGGCCGAGTTATTGATCTTTCAAAATCTGCATTTATTAGTATTGGCAACCCATCTTCTGGTGTGATAAACGTTAGTATAGAAGTTGTTCAGTAGCACATGACGATTCCTTCATGCGTGACGCCGCTTCGCGGCACAGCTTAATTCAGACATTGAACGTCCGCTTTGGGCTGATCACAGTCGGTTAGCTTCTATAGTTGACCGTCAGCTTTGCGGATTTAGCTGCCTAATGTGAATATAATTCTGATGTCACTATTAGTTGGTTAGTTCTAACCTGATTGTTTTATTAAGGGCAATGGCTGCTTTGACCAGCATTGTTAGAGTTAGATGAGTATTAGTGTCATCCAGTAATCTATTAACAGTATTACGGCTGATTTTCATTCTTTTGGCCAGATTTGTTTTTGTAATACTCTGTAGTTCCATTTCCTTTTTTATTTGCCAAGCAATCGAACGTTTTACTGCAATAACGGTAGCGTCCTGCAGCAAATCTTCTTCTGTCAGAAAATCGTCTAAGCTAGTCCCTATATGTTGAGCATTCATTTCCGTAATGATTATGAAGCGAAGCGGATCTTTGCAAATAATATAAGAACAGCACGCAGCAATTTAAATCAAGGCACATAATGCCTGGAGAAGAGCTGGGGATTTTTACAATTCATTTTGGACCTAGCCTCAGCTTTTTTTACATTATGTGCGACATTAAAGTCTGTTTTGTAGACTTAAACTATAAATAACTTTGATGTCTTCAATCTGTTCATGGCTATCAAAGTCACTGGATGAGTAAAGTATTTCACCACTTTTCAGTTCATAAATTTCAATATTACTTTCGTAGTCTTCATAAGTTATCTTCCCAA
>Ga0208630_100130_pt1 | contig 21343 bp, 21 predicted proteins | sample LakWasMet32_HOW6_2_FD_183874 | JGI IMG/M metagenome (GOLD analysis project Ga0208630, IMG submission 183874) | Freshwater sediment methanotrophic microbial communities from Lake Washington under simulated oxygen tension - Sediment Metagenome... | ecosystem: Environmental > Aquatic > Freshwater >... | reverse complement strand
TTACCTTCTGAGTAAACTGTCGCTTCGCCTGCTTTGAAAATGATTTTTGACATGAGAAATCCTTGAGAAAATAAAACGATGAAAAATACGAATAAAATCAATGATACTATTCTATAAAGTAGGATTTTATAGAATAGCCTTGCTTTAAGCAATTTACATGCAAATTAAAGCATCGCTGACACTCACCAGCACTCATACCCAAGATAAACAGTGACCCACTCCGCCACAAGCGCACTAAACTGGTGCGTCAAATTGGAGCGTAGTGTAATATCATTAAAAAATTAACTTAGGTTAGCAAGCTTGGAAAAACTTAAAAATTGGCTGAAAGGCTTTGTCCCTGAACGTATTGCCGTTAATCGTACTGAACGCCTGCGTGCCGGTATTGGCGCTTTTATCGGTATTTTGTTCACAGGCTTAGTGACCGTTTTAATAGAGTGTGATACTAGCACTATCCCCTATCTTATTGCTCCAATGGGTGCATCTGCCGTACTGTTATTCGCAGTACCTTCAAGCCCGTTAGCCCAACCTTGGTCTATTATTGGTGGCAATACCACAGCAGCTTTCATCGGCGTGACTTGCGCCATGTGGATTGCACATCCTGCCACTGCCGCAGCTGTGGCAGTCAGCCTTTCCATTGTGGCCATGTTTGCATTAAGATGCATCCACCCACCCAGCGGTGCAGTTGCCCTCACCGCAGTGCTAGGTGGTGCCACTATCCATGCACAAGGCTATTGGTTTGTATTGGCTCCTGTCGCGCTAAACTCGTTTATTCTCTTACTGGTTGCCATCCTATTCAACAATGCTACACGCCGTCCTTATCCACATCTCACAGCAAAAGCTTCGCAGCATTTAACCAAAGATATTCCTGCTGAAATGCGCTTTGGCTTTAATACAGAAGATTTAAACGCCGTACTAAAAGAATACAACCAAGTGCTCGACGTCAGCCGTGATGACTTGCAAAGCTTGTTACAACAAACTGAAATGCACGCTTACCGCCGCCGCTTTGGTGAAATTGTCTGCGCAGACATTATGTCTAAGGATGTTGTGACTGTAGTATTCGGCACCTTACTAGAAGACGCTTGGCTACTCATGCGGCAACACGAAATCAAAGCACTACCAGTAATAGACCGTGCACGGCGTGTGGTGGGAATCATCACCCAGGCCAACTTTATGCAACATGCCAATTTAGAGGTATATGAAGGCTTTGAAACTAAACTCAAAAGCTTTATCCGCAGAAGCCATACACTTTCTTCGCAAAAGCCTGAAGTAGTAGGCCAAATCATGACATCTCCAGCGGTTACGGCCTCTTCAAATATGCATATTATTGAGTTGATCCCATTGATGACTCAAGCAAATGTCCATCACCATATCCCAGTGATTGATGATGAACGTCGTTTGGTAGGCATGGTGACACAGTCTGACTTAGTTTCCGCGCTTTACCACGGCCGCATCGCTAACTTACGAACCTTAGGATTATCTTCATAAAAAACACCGATTAACGAAGCAATACGCCCGTATCTTCAACTGCCATGTTCACAACATTACAACGTGTCATTAGCACGCATACTTGAGTAAGTAACCACTTGGTTACGTCCCTTTTGCTTAGCGCGGTACAACGCTTGATCGGCGGCTGTCACAAGGTCTTCAAATACTAAACCAATATCGTTCGAATCCGCTACGCCGATACTCACCGTCACATTAATACGATCTTTGCCTAACGTTAAGGTAAATTCTGAAAAAGCCAATCGCAAGCGCTCAGCTAACTCAAATGCCTCTTTTTCAGTCGTAGCCGTTAGCAACATACAAAACTCTTCACCGCCATAGCGAGCGAAATAATCATCTGGTCGAATAGAGTTTTGGGCAATTTCAGCCAAAGAACAAAGGACCTTATCCCCTGCAGGATGCCCATAACGATCATTGATCGTCTTAAAAAAATCGATATCAATCATCATAATCGCCAATGTCTCGCCAGTACGCATACAACGTGCTCTTAGACGCAAGGCATCTTCTTCAATTCGGCGACGATTCAAAGTACCAGTCAACGCATCACGCGATGCCATTTGATACACATCGGCAATTAACCGATGGTTTAGCATCAATAAAAACCCAAACGCCACGCTAAATTCAAGTAGAGCCGCAATCAAAAATGGCAAAGTATTAATTGTGGTATTTACATGCAAGCCTATCTCAGCATCAGTAGACAGTAGCAACGCTATTGCTCGCGTTAACATTAATAATGCTAAAGCTACAAATGAAGCACCGGTATACCAATATGCAAGCTTTTGTGAAGCCTCAACATTAATCAGCAGCGCACGAGCGCACACAATATAAACACTAAAAAACAAGAGAGAGTTAACAATCGCACGCATGCGTGTGTCAGGATCGATCACACTAAACCAAATAGCTTGGCATATAGTCATGACAATAAATAAGATCAGTATGCTCCATGAAATAGCTTGCTTTTTAAACGCTAGAATCCCTGTTAATTGTAAGCAGGTACCTAATGCAAATAGAGTTAAACCAATCACCGCGGCCCATTCATGTCCTGGGGTAGTTTGCCCATAAAAATAGGCAAGACTAAACCCTAGGCACATCAATAGGCTAGCTATGGCCCATTGCCTCACGCCACGTATAGCACCTACACGTAATCCTGCTAACTCAAACAAGCAAAAAAACATAAACGCCATCATGGAAAACATCACCATAACAGTTCGTACATCTAAACCCATAAACTCTCCCAATAACGATCAGTATAACGCTTTGAATTGTTGATTTTTATGAAATTAAAAGCATTTTTAATACCAACAATTTAATACCATGATTGTTATTAGAAATACTACATGCATTTGATAAGGTTACCCCACTACCTCTCACAAATTATTTACTCCCTTATCATGTTAAGTAAAATCATGAGCACGCATTCATTAAACTACATACGCCTTAAATGAAACCGTTCAGTATGATGTTAATCATGCAAGCACGACATCAATATTGATGTAAATAAAACTAAAGGAGAATTACTATGTGGACAACACCAGCAGCAACAGAAATGCGTTTTGGCTTCGAAGTTACAATGTACGTAATGAACAAGTAATTCGCGTTTACTATAGTCAATCATGACTAATCAAAAAGCCTAGTCAGTGATGATTAGGCTTTTTTAATATCTAAAGTTTATCTTAATTGCTTATATATCAATGCGTTGCATATCTCGATGTAAAATCCCCGCATCAAGATAAGCCTCACTACATGCCGTAAATCCAAACTTCTCATAAAACCCGATTGCATGCACTTGTGCAGACAACGCAATAACATGCACCCCTAACTGCTGATAATAAGCAATTGCCGCATTTAATAACGCCGAACCCACACCTAAGCCACGCCAAGGCTGCATGACTGCCATACGGCCAACACTACCATCCCCCAGTAGTCTTGCACAGCCTACCGGCTCGCATGCTGCGCTCAGTGTAAGTAAATGTTGAGCCGTTTCATCCAAACCGTCCCACTCTAATGCTTCAGGCACGTTCTGTTCAGCAATAAACACCGCTTCACGCACTGTTGTTAATTGTTGTGCATGCGTTTGCCATGTAACTTTCTGTATATTGAACTGTAAATTGAAACTATCTTGCAATGTTAACCCCTTGCGAGCGTTGGCAGTAACAGGCATTATGCAACCTTGGTCTTTAATTAATGATTAAGGTTTTATATGCAAAAATATTTAGCAACTTTAGCTCGAATTTTATTAGCGCAACTCTTTTTAGTACAAGTTATAGTGCTCATTATTGGTTTTACAAGCAACCCTGATGGATATCAGCAATATCAGGCAAGCTTAGGCAGCATGGGTTTGCCTGGCATTTTTGCCCCACTGATTATTTTGGTGAACACAATTGGTGGCTTAGCTTTATTACTAGGTTACAAAACCAAAGCTTTTGCATTGGTGATGGCGATTTATATTGTAGGCTTAACACTATTGCTTAAATTACCTTTGTTGCAATACTTAGCAATCGCTGGTGGCCTATTATTGCTATACGCAAACCCGAATACTGCTTGTAGCTTAGACAACCTTAAGAAAAAAGCTTAAATTAAACTTGGCTATTAAATTGCACAGCAAAAAGCGGCAGACATTGCCGCTTTTTTATTCCCATTCCAATACAGGGTAAATTGTATTTACATTGCGTCGATTAGCAATTTCAAACAATTTCCATTGATTACGCTCACTCTCAGCTGCGGTATCCATTGTTTTTTCCATACTCACATTACTCTTAATGCTGGCTTGCACATCATTCAACAACACTGATAAATAGCGTTCAGCATTGCCTAAAGCAGCCACCCAATCTTGAGTGACTGGCCCATGGCCCGGAACTACTTGTTTGGCAGGGCTATTTTTAAGTTTTATTATTTCTGCAATTAATCCTTTAATATCGCCCTCAACCACTGGTGTACGTTCTATAAATAATAAATCACCAGCAAATAAAGTGCCGGTTTTACGATCAATCAACGTGATATCAGTATTGGTATGCGCTAACGGATGCGCATTTAATACCAGTACTCTATCGCCTAAATCAAGCTCCAACGTAGTTTTAACAACCAGTGTCGGCTTAATCAGCTCACTGCCTTTTGCATCATCGTGTAAAAAGCGCTCATTGAGCTTAGTATATTGCTCACTTCTCACATCCATTGCATTGCCTAACTTCTCATGACCTACGAACTCTGGCTTTGGCTCACTTTGGTTCTTGGGTAAAAATGCAGCATTGCCGTAAATATGGTCAGGGTGCACATGCGTATTAATCACATACAACACTGGCAAAGGGGTCACTTTACGAATAGCTGCCTGTAATTGCTGACCAACTTTCAAGCTTCCGCCTGTATCAATCACCGCAACGCCCTTACTACCAACCACAAAGCTAATATTACAGATATCACCCTGATACCCAGTATCAATATCTAAATGCTCACCATGATGCACATAAATACCATCTGCCACCGACTTAACTATAAAGTCGTCCTGCTGTACTTGCGCATGTGAACAGCCAATCATTGAAAACAGGCTCATGGTTATCATTAAAATTTTCATGAATGATTCCTTGCGTTAAGGTTAGCGTTTAGAATATCCGTGTTTTATGCAATCATTTGCTGTGGCCACGGTCACATTTGAATGTCAATTTAGTGCTACTAGGATATTACTATGAATCAAGCTTCTACACGCTATACAAAACCCGCTGTTATTCTTCACTGGCTAATCGCACTTGTTATTTTTGCGATGTTTGCATTAGGCTGGTACATGAGTGAACTGCCTAAAGAGGCACCTAAACAATCTGCTTTTGATCTGTTTGACTTAGGCATTTATACATGGGAACTTGCCAAAGAAGCTAGCCCAAGAACTTTTTACTTTAATTTACATAAATCAATTGGTATTACATTACTTGCACTTATCGCTATTCGTGTGTTGTGGCGTATTACACATCGCCCTCCTGCAATGCTCACCTCCTACAAACCATGGGAGAAAAAGTTAGCCACAGGTACGCATCATTTATTGTATTTACTCATGGTAGCAATGCCAGTCACGGGCCTAATCATGGCAGTGAACAGTAAATACGGTGTCATGTGGTTTGGTATGGATTTTATTGCCGGTTTAGACAACAGCAATATGCGCGACTTATTTAAAGAAGCGCACGAAATTATTGGTGCTATATTGTTGATCGCAGTAATCATTCATATAGCAGGTGCTTTAAAACATAAATTTATTGATAAAGATGGCACGATGAAACGCATGTCATTTAAATAATCTGCTATTTAAATATACTAACCTCCATTAAAAAGCCCGCTATAAGCGGGCTTTTTAATTATGATTTCGCTTTTCTTGTCGCTAATAAACTGAGCAACATACTTGTACCTAGCACTGCCACTACTACCCCTAATGAAACCGCCACTGGGATTTTGAACCACTCTACAATCAACATCTTTATACCAACAAATATCAATACTAGCGCCAAACCAAATTTCAGCAAATGAAAACGCTCAGCCATATCAGCTAATAAGAAATACAGTGCTCTCAAGCCCAAAATAGCAAAGATATTAGAGGTGAATACAATAAACGGGTCATTGGTAATCGCAAAAATTGCAGGGATACTGTCCATTGCAAAAATCACATCTGAAAACTCAATCAATACCAATACTAAAAACATAGGGGTAAACCAGCGTACACCATTCTTAGTAATCCAAAACTTATCAGCATGATATTTATCTGTAATACGAACATGTTGACGTAGCCATTTGAGCAAAGGGTTTGTTGCTAAATTCGGCTCATGGTCCGCAAACACAAACATCTTGATACCCGTAATCAGTAAGAACGCACCAAATACATACAGAACCCAATGGAACTGCGCAATCAACCACGCGCCAATTAAAATCATTAGCGCACGCAAGATAATAGCGCCCAATACCCCATAAACCAATATACGTTTTTGGTATTCCAACGGCACAGCAAAATAACTAAAAATCATCACAAACACGAAGATATTATCCATCGCCAGCGTTTTTTCTAATAAGTAGCCTGTGAGATACTCCATCGCTCTAGCATCGGCAATCGCTCTTCCACTGGTATAGTCAAGCCAAGCCCATAAGGCTGCACCAAACACCATCGCCAAGGTAAACCATACTAGCGACCAAATGAGCGCCTCTCGCGCCCCTACTTTATGCGCCCCCTTGCGACCTAACGCAAACATATCAATGGCAAGCATGGCGACTACAAATATGCCAAAACCTCCCCACATCCACCAAGTGCCTATCGACTGCAGTTCGTTCATGTACGCCTCTATCTTATTAATCTCTATTAACCAACGTGCTACATTGGGCTATTACGTTGCCAAACAAAAATAAGGCTGAGAAATATTACTTATATCTCTCAGCCTCTCTTTACTCAACTGCTAACTTACTAAAAGTAGCAACTTGTATTTATTATGATTCACGCAATGCTGCAATACGCTCATCCAACCCAGGGTGGCTAGCAAATAATTTTGATAACCCACCTTTACCAGAGATACCAAATGCAGCCATTTGTTCAGGTAATGCTGATGGTTCGTGTTGTGCTTGCAAACGTTGCAATGCCGCAATCATTTTGTTTTTACTTGATAATTTAGCAGCGCCAGCATCTGCTCTAAATTCACGCTGACGTGAAAACCACATCACGATCATTGAAGCCAAAATACCTAATACAAATTGTGCAATCATCATGGTGATAAAAAAAGCGGGGCCTGTACCGCGCTCTGTTTTAAACACCACTTTATCCACAACATAACCAATTACGCGGGATAAAAACATCACAAATGTGTTCACAACGCCTTGAATCAACGTCAATGTCACCATATCACCGTTAGCAATATGCGATATCTCATGCGCCAATACTGCTTCAGCCTCATCCTTGGTCATTGCATTTAATAGGCCGCTAGAAACCGCGACCAATGAACTATTTTTAGTCATACCAGTTGCAAATGCATTGACCTCTGGTGTATCAAAAATTGCTACTTCAGGCATCTTAATACCAACGGCATCGGCTTGTGCGCGCACTGTTTTTACCAACCATATTTCAGTGGCTGTGCGTGGCTCTTCAATCACCACAGCGCCCGACATACGTTTTGCGGTCCATTTAGAGATCGCTAGTGAGATAAATGCACCACCAAAACCCATGATGGCAGAAAACACTAATAAATTACTTAAGTCTAAGCCATTTGCATTCAAGTACGGCTCTACACCTAAAATACGCATGGTAATAGATAGCACGAATACAATGGCTAAGTTGGTTGCTAGAAAATATAAAATACGTTTCATATGGTCTCCTTCGGTTTAATCCGCTACCTATTAAATCAGGCATGACGACAATGTTGCTACTTTAGTCTGTTTCTATATTCAATAAAAGCAGAATATTTCTGATTGATTATTCGTTTTTTACGAGCTATTGTGCATACTATGATTAATTACAAACAATTCCACTACTTTTGGGCTGTGGCAAAGGCTGGCAGCATCGTACGTGCCAGCAAGCAGTTACATTTAACTCCACAAACCATCAGTGGGCAAATAGCCATTCTAGAAGCTTCACTTGGTGTGTCATTATTTAGAAAAGTAGGTCGTGGCATTGAGCTTACAGAAACTGGAGAGTTAGCACTCACTTATGCTGAGGATATTTTCCAAACAGGCAATGCACTAGAGGAAACATTGCGTGCAGGCTCTAAAGAACGTCATCGCCTATTTAGAGTGGGTATTTCAGATGCGGTTCCAAAATCTATTGCTTACCGCCTATTAGCGCCAGCAATGTCACTGGTTGAACCCATTAAAATTATTTGTCGCGAAGGTAAATTAGAGTCTTTACTTGGTGACCTAGCAATTCACCGCCTAGATTTAGTTCTGTCGGATAGGCCTATGCCTAGTGAAATTGATATCAAAGGCCGCAGTCACGAACTACTAGAATGCGGCTTAAGCTTCTTCGCAGCTCCCTCCCTGACTCAGTCTTATGAAGACGTATTTCCACAGAACCTCACTAACACTCCACTCTTAGTACCGGGCGAGGATAGTGCTGTTCGTAAGAGGCTAATGTCATGGTTAAATACTCTACGCATTCAACCACAAATTGTCGGTGAGTTTGATGATAGCGCTCTCATGCGCGCATTTGGACAAGCTGGCGTTGGTATTTTCTGTGCCCCATCTATTATTGCAGATGAGGTCATCACACAACACAATGTGATTAAAATTGGTGAAACCAACCAAGTGGTAGAGCGATTCTATGCCATCTCTGTAGAAAGACGTGCTAACCACCCGGCTGTAGTCGCAATTAGCACGGCATCATCAAAGATAACTAACACATAGAACTTATCATCTAAACATCACTCATATTTAGCATTAAATTTAGACATTCATGAGGTTATAGATGCGCAATTCAATGTTTCGACACTTAGTTTTTGCCATATTCAGTATCATTTCCTTCAATAATGCCTATGCTTGCTTAGACGATAAGGCAATCTTGCAGCTAAAAGCGAATGAAGAAGCGCTCTTAATTTCACGCAACGTAGCGACGATGACTGATGCAATTGAGGACAAGCTTTTATCAGTCCAGGTGAAACAACTCGATGACACCTGTGGCGTCACGATTACATATAGATTACCTGATGAAGATATCGCCGAAGCTAATAAATTACTTGATAGTAATCCAGCAAAACGCATTATGCTTGCTGGCCAAGGCTATGTTTTACCAACACAAACTACATTGATTGCAAACGCTGGTGTTAATTTAAATCCTCTATCCATTAAACATCAGGATATTCTGCAAAGCGCGGATTTAGGAAGAAACAGAGCGTCTGTTGAGTTGTTATATGCAACCCTTGCACAAACGCGCGCTGTGATTATCCCCAATACTAAAAATACTGAACCATGGCCAATGAGCTTGATGGATCAAGAGAAAAGTTTATGCGAAAGCCAATATACTAGTGATAGCAACCAGAGCGCATGCACTTGCAAAGCTGATGCTATCAGCAAAAAAGTTAGTCCTCGCCAATTAAGATACATCAAATATCTACAAAATGACCCTTACTCCTCTACTACTAGCGCGCTTGCTATTTATCGTGACTTATCAGAACAAGTTAATTTTGAATGTAAATTAATTAAACGCTAATAATCATCAACATAGACAGTAGATGATAGTCTACATCTTCTACTGTTCTTTATCGATGAGCTTAATTTCATTTTCCTCACACCATGCTAGCAAAGCATCATCTGAGGCTTGCTCTTCAAATGCATACCATTTTTCAAGCAAGCCTTGATACTGCAACATATCTTTAAAGCGCCTGTAGGCACCACGCTTACGAAAAAGGCTTGCTACAAAGTTGTATTCATCTGGTAACGTCTGGTCAATAAATGTTAGCGCTAAGGATTGACCTAGCTTTAACTCATTTTTATGGGGTACTTCCACATAATCCAAGGATGTTTCGAGGTCTTTTGGCACCTCTTCTTCTAGGTCTAATGTCGTTGATGTCCAGTAAATGACACCAGTTTTCTTGCATACATACGCATTGTTCTCGTCACGTGAGCCTGAGCTAACAAACTCAAAGGCATTTCTTATTTCACTAAAATCTAAGCTCAGCATTATTCAAACATTCCTTTGCTTGATTAACATTTCATTCATCTCGAATAGCAACGCCACTGGTTTGCTGCGCATCTAAAATTCTAGGTAAATTAATTTCTATCCAATCTACCAACAACCCAACTTGTTTCGCCAGCTCCGCACCCAATGACGTTAAGGAGTACTCCACATGCGGAGGCACCACAGGATAAGACACGCGCATCACAAAACCATCAGCCTCTAAGGTCTGCAATGTTTGCGCCAACATTTTTTCACTGACCCCACTTAACTTTCTACGCAAATCACTAAAGCGATGCGTCCCTAGTAACAGCGCAACCAAAACTAGCCCACCCCAACGGTTGGTAACGTGTTTAAGTATTTCACGTGATGGACATTGATCTGAAAACACCTCGCCGCGCATCATCTGCTCTGACAACTTATTTGATTGATTGATGTTATTCATACTTACCTTTTTGTATGTACTTACTAATAGTTAGTATATAGATTATGATGCTTTCCACCAATTCATTTTTCATTCTAGAAAGGTTTTACATGATCGTTATTACAGGTGCAACAGGTCAATTAGGCCGATTAGTGATTGCCTCACTATTAAAAACAATCCCTGCCTCTAACATAGTCGCCGCAGTTCGCAATGTTGAGAAAGCCAAAGAGCTAACTGATTTGGGCGTACATGTACGCTATGCTGATTACAACCAACCAGCATCATGGGATTCCGCATTAGCAGGTGCAAGCAAAGTTTTACTCATTTCATCCAGTGAGGTCGGCCAGCGCTTTGCGCAACATAAAACGGTAATCGATGCCGCAAAAATAGCAAATGTTAAGTTATTCGCCTATACCAGCCTATTACATGCAGACACCTCCCCACTAGCCTTAGCGGCAGAACATGTCGCTACCGAACAATACCTAGCAAATGCAAATCTACCATTTGTATTACTACGCCACGGATGGTACACAGAAAACTATACCGTAGCCTTAGGCGCAAGCATCGCCCACGGTGCGCTATATGGGTGTGCCTCGGATGGGAAAATCGCCTCTGCCAGCCGTGCAGACTACGCACAAGCAGATGCCACCGTACTCACCTCAGAAAATCAAGCAGGGAAAGTATATGAACTAGCTGGAGACTACGCTTACACACTGACAGAGTTAGCGGCAGAGGTATCCCAACAAACTGGAAAACCCATCAATTACATCAACCTAGCAGAGCAAGAGTATCAAGCGGTTTTAGTCAACGTAGGCTTACCAGAAGCGTTTGCGCAACTGATTGCAGATTCAGACATAGGTGCATCCAAAGGCGCACTCTATGACAACAGCCAACAACTTAGCCAACTAATTGGCAGAGCAACTACGCCGTTGAAAGAAAGTGTCGCCGCAGCTATCTAATTTAATTACGTTGAGATAAGCAGTGCATCTAATTGTACTAACTAAAACGGCAACCAATTGGTTGCCGCTCTAAGTTAATGGTATTCAACTGTGATATGTAGCTAATACAAACCTTGTAGGATCTCTTTTATATCAATAATTCATCATCACGAAATCAACCAGTTAGCTGTATAGTAAAGAGACATTAATGTAAATTTGTCTCAATTTTCTAGATAATCCTACCTATTTAATCAGGTTTACCAAAATAACCTTCGCTTCCTTGAAGCCAGTAATCTTCTATTTTTTTACTTGCTAATTCTTTAGCACGATTGCCTTCAGTTTTACCAATTAATTTCTTGTTATTTAACTGTATCAGTCCATGTTCTACATATATAGCTTTTGACTCATACAAGTAATCACATCCAAAAACACATAATGGCATGACAATATATGGATCTAATCTTTCAGCCTCATTACATTCTGAACGTTTCTTCTTGTGTGCTGTAACTAATGAATTTATATGATAACTTTCTCCACAAATAGCGCAATTGCATTCTGTCTTACCATCAAAAAGCCATTCTGAAAGAATGTACTGCTCTCTTCTTCTTTTACTTTCAACATTGCTATCAGTTCCTGAATCAGCTATTTTGCGTAAACGAGACAAATAGCTTTTATATCTATCTTCTAAATCATCACTTTTATTATTTTTGATTACCTCTGGAACTAAACTATATTCAAAATGGTGACGTCCTTTACTTCTATCTACATAGATAATAGGAGAAGCTGTAACCACTTTATTAATATGTGCATCACCATAATTTTTAGATATCAAATAAGTTTTAAAAGTTGGAAAATTTACACTCTTTTCTTTTTTTAGATATTCATAAACTTCTAGTTCTATATCAGACAATTCTGTTGTTGTTCCCAAAAAAGTAGCAATGCCATCCTCAATATTCAAATATCTAGAACTTGATAAATATTTCTCGATAATTCCTAAAGGGGGATAATCATACTTTTCAGAACGACCAGTCATCGCATTTCTATAGACTTCGGAAAGAGTCTTTATTTGAGAAGCATTTATTGTCGCAAACGTTTTCTCAATAAAATTTATTAATCTATTATCTCTATCTTCAAATAAATACCAAAAGTCATCCCCATCTTCCAATACCCAAGATCTTTCCGTAGCTCTAATTAACTCTTTAAGTATTGGTGCACAATATTCATAATCATTTATTTTATCTTTAAGAAATTTAAGGTTCGCTATTCCTATCCTTCCAGGAAGCGTATTAACCAGCTTTAGTAAAGAATGAAAAAAATTTTGTGACTTTTCTTCAAAAATAAATTTTTCACTATAACTATCTAAATTTTTTCTACTTATTTTATTTAACTCTGGACTGTAAATATCGTATGAATTTGTAACATTTAAGTCTTGCATCAAATTCAGAATACCTCTTAAGCTAGAACCTTTCGTAATAAGTTCTGCGTCTTGGAGCCTCTTTAACAACTCTGTTTCAATCCAGATTTTTTGTTCTTTTAAGATTGAAAAGCATTCTTTTATAGAGGGAAAATCATCCCTTTTTGCATTGTCACGAAATTTTTTATTTATTATCTGTCGGATACGCTCACGAGTCATTTGGCCATACAGCAATGCTGTATCTTCTAATGTTGGCCATGGAGAATCACCAAACCCATAATAATAAGAAACAATACTAATGTTCCTATTTTTTTCATCCGTATTCTTTAAATTTAAATTAAGATAGTTTATTAACTCTTCTTCAATCATCATGTTTATTTCTATCTCCCATCTAATGAATCGCCACTAGTTTACTGGGCAATTTTAATCCATAAATCGCATCCGTTAGTGCACATATGAACTACAAGCTAATATAGACAGCTTTCTTCAGAATGGTATAAACATAATCTAAGTTTTCCTTAGTAGGCTCCTTGTCTCTTAGCCACCTAATATTAATATCAAGAAACTGAGCCCATTCGATACCCTTTTTGAAATTAGTAAATTTATTATTTTTTACTGCAACCTCTACATATTGGTTCACAAGCTTGTATTGATTTTTACCTGCGCAATATACTTTTGATAGAGGTTGATAGGACAACTAAAAAGAGTTAGTACCTAGTAAGTGTCCAGTTAATTAGTGGCGATTCACTACGCAGCAAAGTAAAACGGGATGGTGTCTAGTAGAGACGGCCATCATAAGTTCGGGCTATAAAATAATTTATAAATAGTTCACCTTTGCCTAACTTGGGCAAATACAATAAAAATTCATTAATTAAATGGAGAATTGCCGATGAGTAAATTGCCAGAACACGGAAAGATTGTTTGTAATGATTGTTTTAATGGCGCTGTCGTTAAGTTTGACCAAACGATAAGAACAGAAGGTAATTGGCGGCTCAAGAATAACCCTCTTTCGTGGGGTGGAACGTCGCCTGAAATTATCGTGCTTGGCTTTTCTAAAGGACAAACGCAGTCAGGTGCAATGGATAAGGTGTCTCACGAAGATATTGCTTTCAAAGGCGGCCGTAAAAGCTTGGGTAAGATTCTTGGTCACATCGGGTTGTTTAGAGGTAATGATGACGAGTTAAGCCAGTTGGTGAGTCGTGAAATTAGTAACAAGAACAGCAGATTCCATTTTGGATCACTCATCCGTTGCGGTGTCGAGCAGTTAAGTGAAGATAAGCAGGGAAAACCTTTATGGATAGGTTCAGGCGCAAACATGCTGGGCAAGTTTATGAAGAATAATTTTGGTAAAGAAGTCATCAGCAAGTGTTCTAAACGCTACTTAGATGCTCTTCCTGAATCAGTTAAGTTAGTGGTAATGCTAGGGACAGGATCTAAACTTAGTTATGTCGCAGAGTGTTACGAAGCCTACAAAATAGCCCGTGGCGGGCAATGGAAGTGGTTAAATGAAGTTGCTTACACTGACGATAAAATTACGGTTGTTCATGTTGAGCATTTTAAGTCGCAAGGCGCATTAATCCCGCAATGGCTAGGCGAAGGAAAGCACGTAGAACATCCACGTAGATTACAAGGTCAGTTAGCAAGGAATGCGGTTAAAGTTGCTCTACTAAAATAAGAAAACTCTGGCATCAGACGATGTCAGCATATAACTTCATTTGCTCTGCTAGACTGGACTTCCCAGAATATCGTAGACTTTTATTAGTTACCATTATTACGGCTCAAAGGCGCCTAGTAACCTAGTGGTGACTCACTACTTTATTAAGTCCCTTATGCCACATGTCAAAGTTTAATTAAATATGACGAGTATGTTGTGGCATATAAAAACTATTAATAATTACTTTTTGAACTCGGTGTGTGTTTTTGAGTTGAGTGTGTGTCTTTATTAGAACCAAACTGTAGATGTAAATATCTATCAGTACCCTCTAATTGAACATATGATTTTTTTTCAGGTGTCCATTTTGCAATCTCTTCTTTTGCAGACTCAATCTGTTTTAGGAAATCGCACATATTCATTCTCCTTTAGTACTGTTTGGAAACATACTTGCTGACAAACTCATTGAAGCAATGATTCTTGGTAGTACCTCACCAACAATTGCAGTTTCAATATCTATGTATGTATTTTTAAATCTTACTACTCTAGGTTTTTTAATACTACTTGCCCAGTCGATTATTTTACCTGTTTGATCTTTTCTTTGCCCGTTCATCTCGAACATATCCAAAAATTTTCTTGGTGCTACTCCTGTGAAGGATTCAAAATTAATTTTTTTATTAGTTTTATCTTTAGCATCTACAGTTATCGAATCTTTATGCAGCTGCTTTGCACGGCTCTTTGGATAAGGCTCTATATAAACAACTCTATCGATACCTGCTGCAATAATATGTCGAGCGCATAAATGACAAGGAAACGTTGTACAGTATAAAGTAGCGCCTTTGACAGAAACTCCTCGGCGAGCTGCATCCATTAATGCCGCCATCTCTGCATGCACGCTTCGACCAAACTCAAGTAGATTCATCACTTGAGCTCCTTTTAGAACAGCTTTCTTTTTTCCATTTATCAATGAGTTTACAATAGTTCTTGTACTCTCTGTGTTAAGTTTATCTGTCAGCATTTTGTCAGACTTAAACTTTTCGATTATTTCGGACAGGATTTGTTCTCTCTGTTCATACATTGAGTCTTTCCCAACCTGAAAGTCTCTTTCATCAACATCATCATCAGGCCAGTAAAGTCCTCCCATCGCCTTTGGAACATCATTACATCCTACTGAAATAATATCGGATTCTTTGGTAGCGATCACCGCACCTACCTGACGTCCTAAATCTGCTGATCGTAGTGCTGCTGATTTGGCATGGAACATGCCATATTCATCTTTTGTAGGAGTATGGTAAGGATGTGCAAATAGCAGCTCTACAAATCGTTGTGTATTTTTTTTAAGGATTTCTTTTGATCTACAATCAACAAATAAATCCGCTAACGGAAATGCATCTTTTACATCTTGTCCTAAATCTTTTCCTATTTCTGATTCATCTTTTTCAATTAACTTTTCAGCTTCAGATCTACTATTTGAGGCACCTGTATGATTTGATTTAGCTATGCGCTCAGCTAGCGCATCTACTCTAGCTTCTCTAGGTGAATATGCAGAAATTGTAAAATATCCACTTCCATATATATTTTTTAATGTTTCGATTTCATGTGGATGCTTTAATGACCTTAAGATGTATACAACTTTTGAAGACTTCTCTGCTTTTTGTCTTTGTTCTCTTAAATTGCGAATTTCAGCAATCGATAATAAGGCAATCGCATCTCCGCGACCACTTCTTTCTCTAATTTCAGTGCCATCATCCATTAAATGATCGATACGATCATACTCAAGACTGTCGTCGTAGTTTTTGCCTAGAAAAGTTTCGATTAATTTACTAAGTCTGATCTCTTCAACATCATAATCAACTTTACCTAAGGCAGCTTTTAGCTTATCTATTACTAGGCCTAAATCGCTTCCTGCAGGGCCAACTAGCCCAATAACCAACTCTGGAAAATCCATTGGATCAAGAGGGGAGCGTTCTGCTTCAGATGTTTCTTTGTTTGCTTTTTTTGTCATGGTTTTAATTTAAGAAACAGTTATAAGACATTGAATTATTATTGTTATTTTGGCTTTATAAAACTTCAATGTAATTATGTCAACTGCACCTTACTTAATTAAATAAACATTTAATAGAATTTCTATAAAGATTATGAAAATTGTTGTTTATTTACAATAGGATCAAATATGTCAGTTACTCGCGAAAAACTCTACGAAGAAATATGGACTGAACCCATCACCAAAGTATCAAAACGCTACGGGGTTTCAGACAGCTACTTAATCCGAATACTAAAGAGTCTTAATATCCCAAGACCATCAAGAGGGTACTGGGCCACTGTAGCTGCCGGCATTCTTCCTGAAAAACCACTACTCCCTGTAGCAAAACTAGGTGATGCTGTTGAATTGCATTAATAATTGACCCATCAATTGCATTTAAAATTGACCCACCCTTAGCTGTTAATTTAGCATAAATTTATTGGGTTGGTATCTTGATGCCTCTCTCCTTTTGTCTGTGTGCAGTGCTGTGTTTATAGCGGAAACTATCATTACCTGTTTCAACAATATGGCATCGATGTGTTAATCGGTCCAATAAAGCCGTTGTCATCTTCTGATCACCAAAGACATTACCCCATTCAGCAAAGCCTAAATTGGTCGTGATGATGACGCTGGTATGTTCATACAACTTACTCAGTAGATGAAACAGCAAAGCACCTCCAGCCTGGCTAAACGGCAAATATCCCAATTCATCTAAAATCACTAGATCTACATACATCAACCTAAACGCCAGTTGTCCTTGTTTGCCGGCAGCTTTCTCTAACTCTAACGTGTTGACCAGCTCAATCGTAGAGAAGAAACGTACACGTTTTAGATGATGCTCAATAGCTTGTACACCAATGGCTGTAGCTAAGTGGGTTTTACCTGTACCAGGTCCGCCAATGAGTACGATATTCTGCGCATCTTCAATAAATGCACACCGGTGCAATTGCTTAATTAATGGTTCGTTGGCTGAACTTTGACTAAAATCGAAACCAGTCAGATCCCGATAGACTGGAAACTTCGCAATCTTGACTTGGTAATTGATCGAACGTATCTCTCGTTCTGCTATTTCAGCCTTCAACAGGCTGCCCAATATGAGTTGGGCTGATTCGTAACTAGGTACACCTTGTTGATGAAGCTCATCTGCAGCCTGTGCCATGCCATATAGCTTTAATCCTTTTAAGGTGGTCATCATCACATCATGCTGCATGGCGCACCTCCCTTAAGCCATCGTAGCGTTCAACATTCGCGAGAGGCTCTTCATTCAATGACAAACGCTGCGGCGTATCTGCTAATGGCGGCGGCGCAGGACTGATCATTCGTCTCAATATATTGAGGATATTCTGTTTAGACGCTACCCCTAATGCCAATGTCTCTTCAATCGCAGCTAATACTAGCGCCTCATCATAATGCAACACTAGTGATAGCACTTCGACCATCTCTCTGTCACCGCCAGCTCTTGTTAACAACTTGGTTTGCAGTTGTTTGAATGCTTCAGGCAATGCCGTAAATGGTGCGCCATTACGAAGTGCACCAGGTTTACGCTGCAATACACTCAAGTAGTGCTGCCATTCGTAACAAGTCATGCTACTGCGATGATCACGATTGATGATACGTTTGTGTGCTGCAATAACAGCCATTTCTGCGACCATGGTTAAGTGATCTGCATAGACACGTAAACTCACATGCCGATTAGCAAAAGAGGCTGGCACGCTGTAACGATTACGTTCAAAGTTGACTAAACAAGTCGGTGTGACTCGCTTGGTGTATTCCACAAAGCCATCAAAGGATTGAGGCACTGGCATTAGTCTCTGGCGCTCCGATTCCCAAACATCTGCAATGGTTTGTTGACGATCTTCTGGATGAGCCACTTGCTGCCATAAGGTCATGCAGCGTTCAGTCAGCCAATCATTCAGCGCTTCCAAACTGGCAAATGGCGGCGCTTGATGCCACAGCCGATGTCGTGCATCCTGCACATTCTTCTCAACTTGGCCTTTCTCCCAACCAGAGGCTGGGTTGCAGAATTCAGCTTCAAACAGATAATGACTGGTCATGGCTTTAAATCTTGCATTGACGGTGCGTTGTTTGCCGCGACCAACCTTATCGACTGCGGTGCGCATGTTGTCGTAGATGCCACGCTTAGGAACGCCGCCTAAACATAGGAAGGCGTGATGATGTGCATCGAACAACATCTCATGGGTTTGTAGTGGGTAAGCCCGCAAGTAAAAGGCGCGACTGTGTGCGAGTTTGAAATGTGCGATTTGCAGTTTGACACGTTCATTAGCGATGACCGCCCAGTCTTCACTCCAGTCGAACTGAAAGGCTTCACCAGGCGCGAATGTCAGCGGAATGAAAGCGCCACGGCCAACGGTGCCTGTCATTAGCTGTTGCTGCAGTCGCCATTGCCTGGCGTAAGCGGACACACGGTCATAAGAGCCAAGATAACCTAGCTTGACTAAGTCATGATAGAGCTGCTTTACGCTGCGTCGTTCTTTACGCCCACGATTAGATTCGGTTTTAAGCCACTGCTGCAGCTTGTCTAGATAGGGACTTAATTTACTGACACGTCCTTGACCCATATATTGAGGGGTAACGATGTCATTGCGCAGGTATTTCTTGATGGTGTTGCGAGATAAGCCAGTCCTTTTAGCAATCTCACGAATCGACATTTGATCACGCAAATGCCAGCGTCTGATTACACTTAATAGTTCCACGGTGATCACTCCCATTCTCCTGCTCATAGGTTGAGCAGAATAGTATCGGTACGTGGGTCAATTTCTAGTGCAATTTATATCGATAGGTGGGTCAATTCTGAGTGCAATTCAACACTTCAGGATTTTGCTCTGCTAATCTTAACGCTCTATGAATTAAAACACATGTCTTACCTGAGCCACTTACACCCAAAAGCCTTGATGGCCCTGTGAAATCTCTACTAACTATCCCCCTTTGAGATGGATGTAAATATAACATCCATTTTTGGAAAGATGCAGTTTCGACAAAGTGACGGAATAACTCAGGATCAACATCCTTAACTAAAACAGTTGAATCACTAGAAATTATCTTTTCAACTTCATGTTCATTTAATTCTGAAATTGATTTGGCTACATCTGAGTAAAGGTCAATTCTTAATTTTGCTTGTAACTCATTTCCTTCCCTCAAGGAAAGTAATACATCAAGAACAACATCGGCTTGAGCAGGGTGATTACAAAGTTGCGCTATCGACAATATCTCATCTTCATCAGTAATAGATTCAACCGCCAATATTTCATCTATTATATCTTGAGGAAGATCATCCAATAATCGTTTCTGATAGCGCTCTGGAAGACGCTGAATAAGTGTTCCAAGACTAAGATCACTCTCTGATGAGATTACCTGGCCAGTTTGAGTATTAGAGACAAATACTGGATTTACACGAATTTTCTCATCAACTTTTGAAGCAATGAATTTTAAGCCTTTATTTTTATCAAGCCATGTGTCAGTTGACTCATGATCACCTGTAAAAAGAAAAACACATATATCGTTATCAACAAGTGTGACAAGACGTGCGAAACCATTCAAATCATACTTTCTACAATGGTTAATTCTACTCTCACCATGATTAGTAAGAGACATTCCCTCAAAAACTTCATTAAGAGGTGGTTCTTTTTGAGAATGCGCTCGACCCCATGCTGCTTGAACGTCCTTGGCTGCTTTCTGATAGCGCCCGCCTTTTTGATAGAGTTGCCTAACTGAGGCCATGAACTCATCATGCTGTATGTATTGCATATTGCCCTCTTTGGGATCCATTTTTATTCATATTCTTGTATTGACTAACTTGAGGTCATCGCTAGCTTGTAACTATGCATTTACAATTCAACCATAAATATAGCATATAGCAATCTCTAACCCAGAAATGTAAAATTTTATGTGGACTTCCCAGAATTTGGTAGACGTTTATTAGTTGCCATTATTGCGACTCAAAGACGTCTAGTAAGCTAGTGGCGATTCAGTGTAATGAAAACAGGTGAAGTCCACGGCGTAAAAAGTGTTAGTGATAAACTGGCTGACCAATAGCAACCCATGAAAAATTAACTCCTAAAAATAAACTTAAAATGCGCATTCAAATAATAAACTCACTATCACACAAAGATGCAGATTTTAATTGGTTAATTGAAGCCTGTGATTATTGGGCAACTGAGTATGGCATTGAAAAATTAGAATGGCTACATGCAGACTCAATAGACCTTAGCTGTGATGTATTTTTTAAATCAATCGATCGCATAAAAGTAGAGGTAGGTTTTCTTAATGATCTCAGCCCCGCTTCATACAATGAGCATCAAATACGTTGGATTGAAATAGAGGCGATAGAGTTAGGACAATCTGATGTTCTAACTCAAGTACTTTTGGTGATCATAGGCATTGTATACGTGCCGTCTGTGACAGGATCATTTAGTGTGGATTGGTTAGATATTAAAACAATATTGAGCCATGGAAAAAAAGGATATTGTTGCTCTTTCGATTGGAAAGACTCAAACAAATTCACTCATCAACTTGTAGGCAGGATGAATCTATCTAAATCTGAAAAAATCCTGAGTAGCTCAATGTTGCTGAACCAAGGCCTTAGAATTAATGAAACCTTTCAGCATATTGAGAAATTGATGAAAGGCAGTGTGTTTTCAGAAGAGTGCTTGAATATACTGAACATTACCAACTCTGAAAAACTACCTTCAACCAATATTTTTTTGTTTGTAAGCAAAGAAAATCAACTTGAGTTATCTAATACAGATAAGG
>Ga0208630_100122_pt1 | contig 22406 bp, 20 predicted proteins | sample LakWasMet32_HOW6_2_FD_183874 | JGI IMG/M metagenome (GOLD analysis project Ga0208630, IMG submission 183874) | Freshwater sediment methanotrophic microbial communities from Lake Washington under simulated oxygen tension - Sediment Metagenome... | ecosystem: Environmental > Aquatic > Freshwater >... | reverse complement strand
GAATTGTCGCCGATGTGGAATATTACGACCCGACCGATCCTCCGGAAGATTTAATAGAACTTAATCCGAACGGCATCTCTCCCACCTTGATAGAGCGCGATCTGGTTCTTTACGATTCCCGCATCATCATGGAATACCTGGATGAGCGCTTTCCGCACCCACCTTTGCATCCGATGGACCCTGTGTCCCGCGCAACAGCGAGAATGCTGATCAAGCGCATCGATCAAGATTGGTATCAGCTGCTTGAGGAAATTTTAAGCTCTGGCGAGAAGAAATCAGCGCGCACCAAAAAATTGCTGCGCGAAAGCATCATCTCAGTAACACCTGTATTTGGTGCCAGACCATTTTTCATGAGCGAAGAGTTCTCAATGGTCGATTGTGTTGTTGCCCCATTGTTATGGCGTTTACCCAGCGTAGGCATTGAAACGTCATCACTCAACGACACCATCAACAATTACGCCTTAAAAATATTCAACCGGCCGGCATTCAGACACAGCCTGAGCGATGCCGAGAAAGAAATGAACGAGATCCTCAAATGACATCCTTAAAACCTTATCTGATCCGTTCGATTTATGAATGGATCGTCGATAACGATTTAACACCGCATCTGTTGGTTGACGCCGAAAATACCGATGCCGTATTGCCGCAAGAATTTATCGAAGACGGCAAAATAGTCCTAAACATCAAGCCCCAAGCCATACAAGGCTTATCCCTTGGCAATGATTTTATTGAATTCAATGCCCGCTTTAGCGGTAAGCCATTGCACATCGTTACGCCCGTTACTGCTGTATTGGCAATTTACGCCAGAGAAAACGGTAAAGGCATGGTGTTTGATCGCGAAGATGACGATAACGGCAACGAGCCGCCACCAGAAAAAAAACCTGTAGCCAGCAAACCGCATTTGCGTGTTGTGAAGTAGAGTTGCTCGGCAATTAAAAGATAATGCATTGATTCCATTTGGTTATCCCAAAGGAGCTTTTTATTACCCTGTTTAAAAATGGATTGTCCTGTTATATCGGAATACATTACGCATGACTCACTCGACAACGGCAATCAACCCCCACGCCCCTCAACCCACATCTCTAATAGCACTTATTAGCAGCATGTGGCGTAACCGTCAGCTTTTCGTGCAAATGACCGATCACGGAGTGGTGGGACGCTACAAAGGTTTAACCTGTTTTTTTCAACTTGAATCAAGCTTTGATTTAGGAAGCTGATTAATGTGGACCATATTTAAGTCTTTATTGGCCTATCGCGGCTTTATCTACGGTAGCGTCAAACGCGAATTCCAATCAAAATATCGCAATTCTCTACTTGGTGCGGCGTGGACTGTTATTAACCCGCTTGCCATGATAGTTGTCTACACTGTGATTTTTTCCCAAATCATGCGTTCAAAATTACCAGGCGTTGACGGTACATTTGCTTACAGCATTTACCTATGTGCCGGAGTTCTGACTTGGGGATTATTTTTAGAAATCGTTAGCCGCGCGCAAAATACCTTTCTTGAACACGCCAATCTACTCAAGAAATTAAGCTTTCCTCGAATCTGCTTGCCTATCATAGTAGTCGCTAATGCGATGGTAAACTTCACCATTGTGTTTGGCTTGTTTAGTATTTTTCTGCTGATTTCCGGTAACTTTCCTGGCCTCGCTTATTTGGCGCTGTTCCCTGTAATCGGCATTCTTGTGATGTTTGCCATTGGCCTAGGCATTAGTCTTGGAGTGCTCAATGTGTTTTTTCGCGACGTTGGTCAATTCTTCGGTATCGTCATCCAGTTCTGGTTTTGGCTCACACCGATCGTTTACCCGCTCAGCATCCTACCTGAAAAAGCACGTTCGCTGATGAGTTATAACCCTATAGCCAGCCTTATGACTGCATTTCAAGACATTCTTGTATCCAGCCTTTGGCCGACATGGCAAAGCCTACTGCCTGTCACAATTATCGCTGTTACCTTGTGCGGACTAGGTATGCATCTGTTTCGTAAGCATGTCGGCGAAATGGTAGACGAGCTATGACCAAATTAGAGCGTTTAAGCCAATTACTGCAAACAATTCATGACCTTGAGCTGGCCGTCTTAGTAGGCAGTCAAGCGCTTGGAACAGCAACACCGCATAGTGATTGGGACATTGCAATTCGTTGGAAAAAACAGATGAATAGCCTGGCTCAACTCGAACAGTCGGAAATTCTGAAACAGAAAATTGCCGATATCATTGAAATACACAAAGATCAAATTGACCTGATCGATATCCCATCAGCTCGACTTGCAATGCGAGCTGTAATTGCCGAAGAAGGCGTCGTTCTCAAAGGCGAAGATACGTTGGCATGGTGCCATTACCTCACCCACACGTGGGGAGAACTGGAAGATTACTACTGGAGGAAAAGCAATGCGGCTTGACCTCTATCAGGCAGAAAGTGAACGCATTGCTAACGAGCAAATGGCATTGCTTTTAGAGGCGAAACAACGCATTCTCGCTGGATCACCTCTATCTCGGCTTGAACAAAACGGCGTGCTCCATACCCTACAAGTACTCATAGAAAACGCTATCGGCAAATCCAAACATATGCTCAAGGCGTTAGGAGAACCTATACCCGTTTCCGCCTACGACACCTTTGCCAGTCTTGAAAGGCATGGCGATATAAAGTTACAAGAGTTACAAGAGTTACAACAATGGAATTCGGCGGTTGGATTACGCAATCGAATTATCCATGATTATATGAATATTGATATACAACTAGTCTACGAACTTATCACCAATGATCGGCTGCAATTTATTGCCGACTTCCTGCATAAACCGATACAAATAACATCTACTGTTGGAATTCAACCTACGCTGACAGGCAAACTTTAAAGAAGGGCTAGTGTTATGCGTCTATTACCGAATTATCAAAAAGTAATTTCTGACACCGCCCTAAAAATATTTGGGGAGAGTGCTTCGGTGTGGCTATTTGGCTCCAGATTAGATGACTCTGCCAAAGGGGGAGACGTGGACTTGCTCATAAAACTTGAGTCGCCTACTGCTAACAAAGATTTATTGGCGACAAAATATAATGCCCTGCTCCAAATACAACTTGGCTTACAAAAGTTTGATATTTTAGTGATTGATCCCTCAACAACACTAAAACAGATCCATCAACAAGCACTTTCCAAAGGTGTAAAGTTATGACTGATAAATATCCCAATACAGGCCTTGTCGCAAGGCTTGAACATCTTCAGCGAGTTGTAACAAAAGAGTGCGATTACCTTATTTACACTGCACAAGGATTAAAACAGACTGACCCAAAGTTTTGCTGGCTGGATAAGGTTGAACAAAACGCCAGCTTAACCGAAAGGCTTGATGCCTTCGTTAGCCGTTACTGTCGTCTGCAAGACACGCTTGGTGACAAACTCCTTCCCACTTATTTGAGCATGCAACTGGAACCGCTCGGAACAGTACTGGACAACCTCAACCGCGCTGAAAAACTTGGCTTAATACCGAGTGTTGCTGACTGGATTGAAGCACGCAGCCTGCGCAACAACTTAGTTCACGAATACACTGAAGATGTTGAACTATTACGGCACAGCATCCTGCGAGCATTAGAACTGGTGCCAATGCTTGAAACTGTAACCAAAAATCTCTGCCAACAAAGTAGAAAATAACCGTAAAAGACATCCTCTTTAAATTATGCGCCTAACAAAAAAACAAGAACAAACAATCACCCAAACAGTTTCCCGATTAGTCGGCACTGGATCATCTGTGTATTTATTTGGCTCCAGACTCAACGATCAGGCAAAAGGTGGCGATATAGACCTGTTTATCGAATCCGACACACCGTTATCGCTAATACATCGAGCGCAAATTAAAATAGAACTGGAATCACAGCTTAGCTTGCCCGTTGACATCGTTTCTAAAGCCCGTAGCGCGATAGCGACACCCTTTCAAATCATCGCCCAGTCTGGGTCGGTTCAATTGGAGATGTGAGTGAATCAATCGATCCTCGACTCAGAAAAATTGCACCTTGCAGAACTGTTAGAAGTGATACAGCGTTGCGTTTACTTCCTCGATGCTTCTAGCCGTAAATTAATATGGCCATTGACAAAAGAGCGACTAGAGACGCAGAAGAAGGACATAGTATTATTCGAAGCCATGGAGGCAATCAACGAGCGATTCGCTAAGCTGCAAGACACACTCGGCGCTGCCATGCGACATGCATGTATTCTTGCAGGCGAACCCACTGATAGCTTTCTTAAGGTACTCAGCTTTTACGAAAAAGCAGGCGTACTTGAATCGGTTGCATCGTGGCAGCTATGCCGAGCAGCTCGCAATCTTGCCGCACATGACTACGAAATCGAATACGCAGAAATCGCAGATCATTTTAATTCTTTACAGACTTTAACCCCATTACTCTATGAAAGTGCCGTCCGCTTCCTCAACTATTGTCAGGAGACACTTGGCATTGAACCGAAGCAAGCAGATTTCTCAGCGGAGTTTTTGGCGATTGTAGAAACTAAACAAGCTCGTGAATGAATATTAATATTCCATTTTTCTACTGACTTATCACCAATGATCACCTGCAATTTATTCCCAACTTCCAGCATAAACCGACTTTTGCAATGCCCAAGTAACATGGAAACACTTTAAAAATGGGCACAATCTCCATTACCAATTTAGGCAAAGCCTACAAACAATATCCGACACGCTGGTCACGACTGGTAGAGTGGTTTGTGCCTTTTAGCAAACCTCACCATCAGCTCAAGTGGGTATTGCAAGACATCAACTTCACCGTTAACCCTGGTGAAGCCGTCGGCATTATCGGCATCAACGGCGCCGGTAAGAGCACCCTACTAAAAATGATCGTCGGCACGACCCAACCCACCACCGGCAGCATTAACATCACCGGACGTGTGGCAGCGTTACTGGAACTAGGCATGGGGTTTCACCCGGACTTCACCGGACGGCAAAATACCTATCTGGCTGGGCAACTATTAGGTATGAGCGTTGAAGAAATCACCAGCCTGATGCCGGAAATTGAAGCCTTTGCCGAAATAGGCGATTACATGGATCAGCCGGTACGGGTTTATTCCAGCGGCATGCAAATGCGTGTGGCATTTAGCATCGCGACGGCGCGGCGCCCGGATGTACTGATTGTCGACGAAGCGTTATCAGTAGGCGATGCCTATTTCCAACACAAAAGTTTTGACCGCATACGCGAATTTCGCAAACAAGGCACCACTTTGCTAATTGTCTCTCACGACAAAAGCGCAATCCAGTCCATCTGCGACCGTGCAATTCTACTCAATGCAGGCAAGCTTGCTATGCAGGGCGAGCCGGAAGCTGTGATGGATTATTACAACGCTATGCTGGCAGACCACCAAAATCAAACCGTAACACAGGAAATTCGCGAGGACGGCAAAATTCAAACCATATCGGGCACCAGTGAAGCCACTGTCAAGTCCATCACACTTGTCGATAAAGACGGAAAATCAATTGAAATCGTTGACGTTGGTCAGCCTGTCCGGCTGCGCATTGAGGTGCAAGTTCATATCGAGATTGAGCGCTTGGTTCTGGGCTACGGGATTAAGGATCGGCTGGGCCAAGTCATTTACGGAACAAATACCGATTTAAAAAAAATGCCCCTGCTCAACGTAAAGGCAGGTACTTGCTATATGTTTGATATTGCTTTTACAGCGAATCTAGGCCCCGGAACCTATTCAGTGCAAACAGCTTTGGTCGGTTCCGATACGCATCTTGAAAACAACTACGAATGGCGAGATTTGGCATTCGTATTCAACGTGATTAACATCAACAAATCGCATTTTGTAGGATGTGCATGGATGGACCCTTATATTGAGATTTCCCCCTTATGACTTTTATTTCCTATGCCCAGAATTTTGAAGATGTCATGCTTTGGCGCGCTCTCAAAAATATTGAGAAAGGTTTTTATATAGATGTCGGCGCAAATGATCCTTCAATCGAGTCTGTAACCAAAGCGTTTTACGAACGGGGTTGGAATGGTATCAATATTGAGCCTATAAGCTCACATTTTACAGACCTACAAATAGAGCGCCCACGTGATATTAATTTGCACTGTGCTGCTGGGTCATCAAAAGGTGAAATTGAAATATGGGAATGTGATATTCGCGGTTGGGCAAGCGTGGACAAGCTGGCGATTGAAAAACATACCGCAATGGGGAAAGTTGGCAAGTATCATAAAGTTCCTATGGCAACCTTGGCAGAAATTTGTGAGCAACATGCGCAGCATGAAATTCATTTTTTGAAAATTGATGTCGAAGGATTTGAACGCTCGGTTTTGGAAGGAATGGATTTCGGACGCTTTCGCCCATGGATCGTTGTAGTCGAGGCTACACGACCAAACTCTACTGAGGAGGACTATTTTGAATGGGAAGGGTTACTAGTAGAGGCAAACTATCTCTTTGCGTATGCAGATGGCCTCAATCGCTTTTATTTGGCTCTTGAGCATAAAGATTTGGCTGAATCACTTAAGTATCCCCCCAATGTCTTTGATGACTTTGTGAGGATTGAGCAGATTGAGGCAAACACCAAAGTCCAGAAAGTTCAAGCCCAAGCCCAAGCTCAAGCTCAAGAGGCCAACACAAAAGCCCAGCAGGCAGAAACCGCTTTAATTGCCATACAAAATAGCGCCTCATGGCGACTAACCGCACCGTTACGAATGGTCGGCCGAATTGTAAAAAGCGCATTTCATTTAGCTAAAGTGACAAAGCCAAAAAGTAAGGACAAAATCAAGCTGTTGCTCACACATACAAAGCTATATATCAACCAAAGGCCAAAACTCAGACGTATTGCATTAGCTATATTAGCGCACACCCCCACTTTAGTCGGCCGCATTAAGCAAGTAACCAGAGCTGTATCTTCTGAGCAAAGAGACTACCCACCCACCGTAACCAAATTAGCAAATCTGCCGCCTCGAGCACGTCAAGTCTATGATGATCTTAAAGTATCCATAGAAAACCACAGCAAGGAGAGCAAAAAGTGAGGATCTTAATTGATTTACAGGGCGCACAAAGTGCAAGCCGGTTCCGTGGCATTGGGCGGTATTCTTTATCGCTTGCTTTGGCAATTGCTCGGAATGCGGGGAAACATGAAGTTTGGTTGGTGCTGAATAGTGCATTCCCTGAAAGCATCTTCAGCATTCGCCACGTTTTTGAAGGACTCATTCCACCCGAGCGAATTCGTATCCTAGATATTCCTGCGCCTGTAGCGGAGGTAAATCCAACTAACGAGTGGCGTACACGCACTGCAGAAAACATCCGTGAACATTTTTTGCAGCAATTAAAGCCTGACGTAGTTCATATCTCTAGCCTTTTCGAGGGTTACGTGGATGATGCCGTTACATCAATAGGTACATTTACATCAGAACTGTGTACTGCAGTTACCTTGTATGATTTGATCCCTCTGCTCAATCAACAAGACTATCTAATTAATGATACGCAGCGGGCTTACTACTTGCGTAAAGTGAAATCGCTAACGCGTGCCAATTTGCTGCTAACAATCTCTGAAGCCTCAAGACGCGAGGCAATTGATGCATTGCAATTACCACCAAGCCAAATTATTAATATTTCAGCGGCGGCTGACGGGCAATTTCGGCCCATTGAGTTGACAACTGAGCGAAAAAATCAGCTGCGAAACCAATATAGTATTGAACGTGACATAGTAATGTATGCCCCCGGTGGTTTTGATTCGCGCAAAAATTTTGAGGGCTTGTTTAGTGCTTATTCCATGCTTTCTTCAATGTTGCGTACTAATTACCAACTTGTCATTGTCGGCAACATTGATGCAGATAGGCATAGCTACTTGCAAAAACTGGCCAAACAAGCCGGACTTACAAAAGATGAGCTCGTCATAACTGGCTACATGTCAGACGAGGAATTGGTTGAGTTTTATAACTTGGCAACACTATTTGTGTTTCCCTCAAAACACGAAGGCTTTGGTCTGCCAGTACTCGAAGCTATGGCTTGCGGCACGCCAGTCATTGGCTCAAATGTCACCAGCATACCCGAAGTAATCGGGTTGCCCGAAGCGCTATTCGATCCAATATCAATGGAAAACATATCGACAAAAATGACACTAGCACTTAGCGATAAGTCGTTCCGTGAAAAATTAAGCGTTCATGGGTTAAATCAGGCGAAGAAATTTACCTGGGATGAGTCTGCCAAACGCGCCATCGACATGTTTGAACACTTTGTACAAGATAATGCTGCATTGCCTTCATCAAAAGATCCAAAATCGATTGCAGAGCTAACAAAATCAATCGCCAAAATTAATAATGTTACTAAACCCACAGATGCCGACATTGTTCGAGTCGCCGAATGCATAGCGTTCAACACAGAACGGGCTTCCCACAAACAGTTATTACTGGATATTTCAGAGCTTGTGCAACGAGATGCCAAATCTGGTATTCAGCGTGTTGTTCGCAGTTTGTTGCGAGAATTCATTGAGAATCCTCCACAAAAAACTGATGTACGCCCAATTTATTTTGATGGTAGTTGTTATAAATATGCGAGTGCATTTACTGACGCTTTTATTGGTAAATCCCAAGGAGGCACCGATGAAATTGTCGAGTTTTGTCAAGACGATATCTATTTAGCTCTCGACCTGAACGCAGGATTGACTTGTACCGTGCATAACTTTCATAAGCATCTACAGTGCCGTGGCATCAAACTTTATTATATTGTTTACGACATCCTGTTGGTTCAGCATCCAGAGTGGTGGCCAGAAGGGACAAGCGCGATATTCGAAACTTGGCTGCGGAGTATTTCAGAAGTAGCGACGGGATTAGTCTGCATCTCTGAGGCGGTGGCCGAAGAGGTTCGCACATGGATCAAACAAAATCCGCCACAACGGCTATCTGGCCCAACGGTGAGCAGTTTTCACTTGGGAGCGGATGTTGAAAATAGCATGCCTAGTAAAGGCATTCCAGACAATGCACCGACAACACTCATTACACTTAATGCAGCCCCCAGTTTTTTGATGGTAGGCACGGTCGAGCCTCGTAAAGGGCATACCCAAACTCTAGCTGCTTTTGAATTGCTATGGGCACAAGGCATTAACGTCAATTTGGTGATTGTTGGCAAAGAGGGCTGGCTAGTCGATCAATTAGTTAATAAACTCAGGCAGCATAATGAGTTGGGCAAGCATTTGTTTTGGCTAGAAGGCATTAGCGACGAATATTTGGAAAAAATTTATGCCGCTAGTACTTGCTTAATTGCGCCATCAGAAGGAGAAGGTTTTGGTTTGCCGTTAATAGAAGCCGCTCAACTTAGCAAACCAATTATTGCAAGAGATATTCCGGTCTTCCAAGAAGTGGCGGGGGAACACGCCTTCTACTTCAGAGGTCTTACTCACGAAGAATTGTCTGACGCAGTTACTGCCTGGCTGGCACTAAACCAAAGAAATACACACCCAAAGTCAGAAGGCATGCATTATCTCTCTTGGCATGAAAGCGCTTTGCAACTGAAAGAACAACTTAAATTAAAAGCAAGGGAATAAAATATGCCGTTGGAAACATTCTGGGCTTCTTTATATAGCTCAATGACTATGTCAATTACCATAACGGTCTTGGCAGGTGGATTTTATTTAATTGGCCGCACCATATTTAACTTGCTAAGGATACCAACCGAGGCAAGCAGTATTCCTATAGCATCAGGAATCGCAACAGTGTCATTTTTAGGCTGGTATGCTTATAGACTTGACATATCTTTATCAGCCTTTGTCATAAATGTTTTCTTCTTAGCCACCACATTGCTTCTTCTTACATTGAGAAAGTGCTGGAAAATTGGACATATAAATTGCCTAGGCTCATTTTTCACACTTTCATGTTTTGCCCTAGCGTTTTCAGTACAGTCACTTATTGCTTTTAATGTAACTAATAATCCGATTGGAGTAATGGGCAATAATGATATTTATGATTGGTCAGTTTTAGCTGAGCATCTACTTGGGGCGCCTGGTTACGACAATGTTTTTACCGGAAATGGTGAATCTGCACAGCAACACCGAATTGACTCTTTTGGTACGTTTTTCATAATTGCAATATGTGCCAAATTCATTGGCACTTCTTCACTAGAAGCCAGCACTATTTTTACTATTTTTTGCCTGAGTTTAATTGGACTATCGATTTTTGATATTGTAAAAAAAATGTTTTGCTTCAAAAATGGCATTTCATTCGGTATTGCGCTGTTAGTATCAGCGGGATCCTTTTTCTTTTACATTGCGTATAACAGTTTTTATGGGCAATTATTAGCAACTTTTTTCTATTTGACCACGATAAACTCACTATTACACATCGCAATATTAAATAATAAAAGTGTCCCCCTAAAATTTGTCGAACGCGTTGCACTGCCTTTATTTTCGCTAATTGGAATACTGATCGTTTATCAAAGTGGCTTTTTTGTATTCATGGTATTTTCTGCTGCTTTTTGTATTATTTACTCTATCTTTGGCAACTCAAATAATTATAAATTCGCTTTAATTACACAGCGTACTCGTTTATTGTTAATTCCACTATTTGTGGGAATATTTTTGGCTATTATTTTACTGCCGGAGTTAGCACTACATACCGTACAGCGAACTATCGCAGTAAAAGGCTCCCTTGATGGATGGCCACTGCCTTTAATCTCCCCCGCATATTTGTTCTCTATCCCAGTTTCAAGTGCGTTTCCCTCATTGCTTGGAGAACCTATTCAATATGTTTTTGCGTTGATTGGAATGGGTTTTATTTTTGTATTTGCATACTTAGCAGTCAAGAAACACAGCCCAGAAATTGCTGCTAGATTTTTGGTCTTAATGACGTTTTTTTGTTTGTCTATTACCGCATACATACTCGCTTTTTATTTAAAAGGTGGGATATATCAAATCTGGAAACTTGCTGCGTTTGTTGTGCTTCCAATGAGTTTTGTATTTTATGTAAGCTGCATATTGATTTTTCAATATTCAACAATCTCTAGTGTTCTGATTAAAAAGCTTTTGGTGCCTGTCATCATTTGTGGTTGCTTAGTTGTTTTAATAATTACCCCATCAAAATTAGAGTTAAAGTCGATTTCATTTACGATCGAACAGTTTAAAGCTACTAAACGTATCCTGCTTAATAACGGCATTGAAAATGTTGTGCTTGATGCAATGGGTTATAGTGAAACAATGATGGCATTTAATATTCTTTCGAATAACTTTAAGTTGTTCCCGTTAGTGCGAACCTATGTACAACCAATTAATCCCTCTTTGGTCCAACAATTAAACATAGAAAAAACACGTGTGTTGGTTAATTCAGAATGTTACTTTGGAAATATTGAACAGAATAATCACAATGAGTACGAAATCATTCAACTTGATGAAATGCTTAATGGGAGCAAAAAATATTTTTTTGGGTCAGCGGGTATAAATTGCTCATACAATCAAGCAGTCCGTTTATTGGCCGGGTTTTCAGTGATCGAGGCTTGGGGAGTATGGACTGAAGGCAATAAAGCAAGCATACAAATAGACATTCCTCCTGCAATGACAGGGAAAGAGCTAGAACTTATATTTGATGTACATCCGTTTGGTGCCAATCAGTCTGTTGCAGTTAAAGTTGATGGTTATTCGCAAAATTGGGCTATAAAACAAGCCACAAAGTTATATCTTATTATTCCACCTAAAAGTACCAACCAAAAACAACTAACGTTAGATTTTTACATTGACCACCCGATAAGCCCTAATAGCGTTAACCATGCTTTAAGCGACACTCGCTTACTCGGCCTTGGATTTGTCAGCTTAAGTGTCACTACGGTCCATTAGTACAGTTACAGTAAAACTGTACATTAGTGTCAAAATATTTGATCAAATTTTTATTTTTTAGTTTCCCCAATTGAATCAGGCAGGAATTTTTTACAATATGGCCGAAAAAAGAAATCTGCTCAGTGTTGTTGTGCCTGTATATAACGAAGAAGAATCAATCATCGAAACAGCAAATCGTCTTCAAAAGTTGCGAGACAATCTCGCGCATGAAATTGATGTTGAGTTGGTATTTGTAGATGATGGTTCTAAAGATGACTCATTATTTTATCTACGCAAAATTGCCGAGAAAAATTCTAACGTAAAGGTAATTTCCTTCAGTCGCAATTTTGGTCACCAAATTGCGATAACAGCAGGAATTGACTTGGTAGCAGGCGACTATGTGGCGGTAATAGATGCTGACCTGCAAGACCCACCAGAACTGATTGCAGATATGTACCGAATGGCATTGACGGGGTTTGATGTGGTGTATGGCAAACGTCGCAGCCGTGCTGGTGAAACTGTATTTAAAAAGGCAACTGCAGCGACTTTCTACCGCCTGTTAAATTATATGTGCGAAATTGATATTCCTTCTGATACTGGAGATTTTCGCTTGATGTCTCGCAAAGTCGTAGAGTCATTCAAGCAACTTCGCGAGCGCCATCGCTTTGTGCGAGGTATGGTGCCTTGGCTCGGCTATAAGGCCACGCCACTAGAATACGACCGTGCAGAACGTTTTGCTGGGGAGACAAAATATCCTTTTAGAAAAATGATGGCATTTGCTATCAACGCGATCTTGTCTTTTTCTAGTAAGCCACTGACCATGGCGATACACTTTGGTTTATTAACTATATTTGCAGGACTTGTTGGAGGAGCTTATATGTTGTACCTAAAGCTTTTTACACACACACTTGTACCAGGATTAACTGCAGTATTGCTATCTATCGTCTTGTTTAGTGGGGTGCAAATTCTATTGATTGGCGTTATAGGAGAATACATCGCTCGCATATTTGAAGAAATTAAGGATAGACCGCTTTATCTAATTAATGAAACCATCAATTTATAAAGCTCCACTACGTTATTTTTTTGCTGTTGTCTGTGGCTATTGCATAGATTTTTCGATATATGCGGCATTGGTTATGTTTGACGCATCTATTTATTGGGCTAATGCCGCAGGTTTTTGTGTAGGGGCAATTGTAAATCTCCTGCTTATTCGAAGGTTTGTTTTCACAAATAGCCGATTTAAGTTGAGTGCGGATTTACCGCTAACATTTGCAGTAAATGGAGCTTTGCTTGGAGTGGGAATGGGTTTGTTGTGGATATTAGTTAATTCCTTCTCAATAAATCCATACGGGGCAAAATTACTCACTAACGGTATAACGTTCATGCTGAATTATGTAATTCGCGCTGTTTTTTTTAGGAAAAAATAAGATGTTTTCTAGTTTATCGAAAATGACATTAGCAAAGGCGGCATTGTTTCAAGATGCGCCAGTCTATGTGCAATTTTATGTCACCGCGCGCTGCAATTTGACCTGCGAACAATGCAATATCATCTATGCAAACTCTGATGTACGAGAGTGTACTCTTGATGAAATTAAGCATATTGCAGACAATTTTGCCACGATGGGTGTAGCAATTGTTTTGCTTACCGGCGGAGAACCCTTTGCTCGTAAAGACTTACCTGAAATCATCCACGCTTTTGAATCTCGTGGCGTCCATGTGCGCATGCAAACTAATGGCTTCGCATCTGAAGAGCAGATAGCACGAGCTGTGGAGGCCGGTGGCAAGGATATTTCCATTTCTTTGGATTCTTTACAACCCGCGATGCAGGATAAAATCAATGGCGATTTCAACAAGTCTTGGCATCAAGCATTAAAGGCTATGGCGTTATTCACTCAATATCTACCTAATGAGGGTAGCTTTGCATCGTTGGGATGTGTGTTACAGCCCCAAAATATGGGTGATATTGAAGACGTTGTCCGATTCGGGTCCGCAATTTCTTGGTTTGCTTCCCTAGTTCCTGTACATGTCAGCGATTATGCTCATCCACGTGGCTTTCGCACCTTTGATCAGACACTGCGTTTTAAAAAAGATGAGCTGCCCGTCGTTGATGCTGTTATCGAGCGCGTAAGAAAAATGCGCAAAGAGGGTTTTTTACTATTTGATAGTGATCAGTATTTGGACGACATTAAGAGGTTTGTTCGTGATGAGGCGATTACTTGGCGCAGCCATAACAACAACGTGTGCGATACACCCAATCTCTATTTCGCACTACTACCCAATGGCGAATTTGCACCCTGTTGCGATCATCGGCTAGGTAACAGTTACCCTGCCTACGACAGCAACTTCCCCAAAATTTATCGTAGCAAAGCATGGCGCGAGGAAGTTGCCCAAGTAACACGAGCATGTGATGGGTGCATGTATGGCAGTTATCCAGAAATGACTATTTCTATGCGTTATATGGCAGCAAAATTGCAACGAGTGGGGACCTTCCTCACCTCACCACCAGAAAAAAACTGGCCGTTAACTTATGATCAGTTGCTTGAGTTGGCGGAAAAAATCCGTAGTGAACCTCGCGAGCGCCCACAATCACGTCAAAATACCAGCAAAAGAATTGAGATTGTAAATGGCTAAAAAAATTAAATTCGAGAGTTTTAAATACCGGTTTCTCATCGCGGCGCAAGACACATCTTATCAAACAGAAAACATAAACCACCCAAGTTGGAATGATTTCGTTCGAAGCATCGAATTTAGCTATGAGAAAGGCGAAGCCCGCATTGCATGGCAGATTCCCAGTCCTGACCAACTAAATGCCCCTTTGGATGAGCCGCGCTTTTATTTACGCGGCGATAGTGAGAAGGATGTCAATCACCAAAGAGAATCCGGCCTTATAAATTCTGAAGACCCAATCAAGATTAAAAACGATATTTATTTTAAGGAAATCGTTATGCGTGTGGCTGAATCAGCGGGCTATAAAAAAAAGAATAACACTCAAACTCTTCACGATGAACGAATACAAATTGAGCGTGAGTTTCACGATGCATGGGCTGATAGCGAAGACGTTGAGAAAATCGATGTACGTGCATCCAATGAAGTCTGCACTGCACCGGAAATGCGCTATATCACTCATCGCCTCGGCAATATCAAAGGCAAACGTTTGTTGGATGTTGGCTGCGGTCTTGGAGAAGCCAGTGTATATTTTGCGATATTGGGTGCCGAGGTGACATCTTCTGATCTTTCGCAAGGCATGTTGGATGCAACCACCCGACTAGCAAAGGCAAACAACGTTAGTGTTAAACAACACGTAGCATCCGCAGAAGACATGCAGTTGCCGCCAGAAGCCAAATTTGACATTATTTATGCGGGGAATTTACTACACCATGTTGATATTGAAGAAACAATAACTCGCATTAAACCGCATCTTGCAGCTGGCGGAATGTTTGTGACATGGGACCCACTTGCTTATAACCCGGCCATCAATGCTTATCGTATGATGGCTACTGAAGTTAGAACACCGGATGAACATCCTTTTAAATGGAGTGATATTAAGCTGTTTAACAAACATTTTGAAACGGTTGAAACTAGGTATTTTTGGCTAACAACGCTCATCATTTTTGTAATTATGGCATTGGCACAACAACGCAATCCCAATAAGGAAAGATTTTGGAAAGTCGTTGTACAAGAAGGAAAGAAGTGGAGTTGGCTGTATCTTCCCCTAGAAAAACTAGACAGAATGCTGCTGTCATTCTTACCATTATTAAGCCTGCTTTGCTGGAATGTCGTAATAGTGGCGAAAACACCTAGAGACGGAACAAATTAATTATTTTTTTGCTATTCGTCTTGTTAGCTATATTAGCCAACCTCTTTTAATTTGCATGTCCGCCAGCTTAGTAACATCGGAAAGAAATCAATGTAATTGAAGTTGAGCTAAAGCATGCTAATTAATTTTACCCCTAGCACTCATCTGTATTACGCAACCTCCATTAGCCCCCCAAAAAATAATTAAGAACATGAAAAAAGCTTTAATTACAGGCATTACCGGACAAGATGGATCTTTTCTTACGGAGCTATTGCTTGAGAAGGGATACCGTGTTTTTGGATTGGCACGGCAAGATAGCTGGTACCGTCAAAATAATGCCAGTCATTTAGCTGACCGGGTAGAGATTTTGTTTGGTGATATGTCTGAAGGGGTCGATATTTCTTCGGCCATTCAGGACGCAAAACCCGATGAAATTTACAACTTGGCCTCTCAATCTCGCCCTGGCGAATCTTGGGGAAGAGCTCCCGAAACCTTGTTGGTAAATGGCTTGGGAGCCGTTAGACTTTTCGAGGCGGTTCGGCATCACTGTCCTACAAGTAAGGTGTATCACGCCTCTTCTTCAGAAATGTTTGGGCAATCTTCCAGCTCACGCCAGAGCGAGGATACTCCTTTCAATCCCGTTAACCCTTATGCCGCGGCCAAGATTTATGCTCATCAAATGGCGAAGATCTATCGTGAGAGCTATGGGCTATTTATTGCCAGCGGCATTTTGTTTAATCACGAGAGTGAACGTCGACCGCTGCATTTTTTGACGCAAAAAATTGCCTATGGTGCGGCTTGTGCTGCGTTAGGAATTTTAAATTCTCCAGATCTCAATGAAATGGGTAAACCTATTGTCAAAAACGGCAAACTTGCCTTAGGTAATCTGGAGATTGCTCGTGATTGGGGCTATGCAGGCGACTTTGTAGAAACAATGTGGAGAACACTTCAACAGGAACGCGCAGATGAGTTCGTCATTGGCACTGGAAAATTGCACACCTTAAAAGAGTTGTGCGAAACCGCATACCAGTCTGTGAACCTGGATTGGCGGGAACACGTGGTAAGTGATCCAGCACTGGTACGACCGTTAGAATCAGGTCAAACATTGGCAGATCCTTCAAAGGCACGTGAGCAATTGGGCTGGGAACCAACAGTTAGCTTTAGTGAGATGGTTAATAAAATGGTCTCTGCGCAGATACAACGACTGAAATAATGGGAGTTCAATTCAATCTGAATTAAATTTTTTAGTCACACGCGTAATATGGAAATCACTTAAAATTGCACTTCGACAAACTCAGCGCGAACGGATGATTTTTAGAGGTTCCCTTATGCCAAATCAAATTCACATCTTTGCCCATACTCAACTTCCAGCATTGGACAAGCTTGTAATGGAATATACATCTCTTCGGATTTTGTCAGCAGCTGCATGAAGGTTATTTTATCTATTGATCCCGTTCGATTTCCGCTTACTGGTATCGGTCGTTATACGTTTGAACTAGCAAGACATCTTAAAGAAATATCCCAAATTGAACATCTGCGTTTTTTTTCGGGTTATCGTTTTAGTGATGCTCTTCCTGAGCCAATGCTATCGGCGAAAGCAAGTGCATCATCTCGAGTCAATCTTCGCAGCACGATTCTTAAGAGTAATGTTGCTGTCGAAATGTATCGTTTACTCTCCCCTCCATTAAAACGCTATGTATTAAGCAGTTATTCAAACCATGTTTATCATGGACCGAATTTTTATTTGCCTCCGTTTAACGGCCCTAGCGTTTGTACTTTTCATGATCTTTCAATGTTTACTTGGGCGCACTGTAGTCCACCTGAGCGGGTAAGATACATGCGTAAAGAAATTGCTCTCACGCTTAAAAGGGCCGATATGCTGATAACAGATTCTGAATATACACGGCAGGAGGTGGCCTCTTATTTTAATTGGCCGCTAGAAAAAATCCGCGCTGTTCCTTTGGCCTGTTCAAGCGACTTTCGTCCGAGAAGACCTGAAGAGCTAAGCTCAGTGTTAAGAAAGCACAACTTATCATTAGGGGGCTACAGTTTATACGTCGGAACTATTGAGCCACGAAAAAATCTGGATGCGTTATTAGACGCATATGCCATGTTACCGAAATCAATGAGGCTGCAATGGCCGCTGGTGCTGATAGGCTTTCATGGCTGGAGAAGTGAACAACTGCATGCAAGAATTGAATCGGCAGTTTCAGAGGGTTGGGTTCGTTATTTGGGCTTTGTAAATGCTGATGAGCTTCCATTGATTTATGCCGGTGCTCGTATTTTTGTGTTCCCCTCCTTATATGAGGGCTTTGGCTTGCCGATTCTTGAAGCGATGGCCTCTGGTATTCCAGTCGTGTGCTCTAATGCATCGACCTTACCTGAAGTGGCAGGTGATGCTGCCGCCATGTGCGAACCTCAGGATGTGGATACATTAAGCGATTTGATCAAGATAGGTTTAGAAGATGACATTTGGCGGAATAAGGCAATAAGCAAAGGCATCTTACAAGCAGCCAGTTTCAGCTGGCAACGTTGTGCCGAGGAGACTGCTGCGGTATATCGCGAGGTAATTTCTTGAGCCAAGAATCGCTAAAAGTTCTACATTTTTACAGAACATCTTTCCCAGACACAATGGGAGGTATTGAACAGGTTATCAATCAGATTGCCAGAGGAGCTAATAAACTGGGCGTCGACACGGACGTGCTTTCGCTGACAGCAGACCGTGATGCGCGCACTATCGAAATAGATGGCTATCAGGCGCATCGAGCGCGACTGGATTTTCAGCTTGCCTCGACGGGGTTTTCTGCCTCGGCTTTTTTACGTTTTTTTCAGTTGGCTAAGAAGGCGGATGTCATCCACTATCACTTCCCATGGCCTTTCATGGATATGGTGCATTTTGTAACACGGATAAAGAAACCGACCTTGGTAACTTATCACTCGGACATCATTCGCCAAGAACATCTGCTTAAGCTTTATCGGCCATTGAAGCGTAAGTTTCTTGCGAGCATGGATCGAATTGTTGCTACCTCACCAAACTATCTCGCCACTAGCGATGTGCTCAGAATATTTTCAAACAAGGTTAGCGTAATTCCGATTGGACTCGATAAATCTACTTATCCTCTGCCAATGCCTGATCGGTTAAAGTATTGGAGCGAGAAATTTGGTCCTAAATTTTTCTTGTTTGTTGGGGTCATCCGTTACTACAAGGGGCTGCATATTCTTGTGGAAGCAGCGCAAGAAACCAACTATCCCATAGTGATTGTTGGTGCCGGGCCGATTGAGCAGGAATTAAAAGCTCAAGCTGAAAAGCTAAGCTTAAAAAATATCCATTTTTTAGGCCACTTGCCCGATACAGATAAAGTTGCCCTGTTAACGCTATGTTATGGAGTGGTTTTCCCTTCACATCTGCGGTCTGAGGCTTTCGGCATTTCTCTGTTGGAAGGCGCTATGTACGGCAAACCAATGATCTCCAGCGAGATTGGCACAGGTACAACCTTCATCAACATCGAAAATGAAACAGGATTGGTTGTTCCGCCTAGTGACCCTCTTGCACTAAGGCAAGCCATGCGCTATTTGTGGGAACATCCAGAAATAGCCGCTGAGATGGGAAAACGTGCCGAGGATAGGTATTGGAATTACTTTACAGCTGACAAAATGGTCGAGGAATATGTAAAGTTGTACCGAGAACTAGCAGGGAAGTAATTGACGTTCAGTACCCACTTGGATATGCGACATAAACTTAAATTGATAGAAAATGAATAGCGCGGCTGAAATTATTTCCGTTTTTTTAGACTCAATACCTATCCAACATTCAATTTATAGGCGCTTGACTGTATAGTAGCCGCCAGCCGAAGGTTGATCGTCAACTAAAGGTTTATGTTTAACCCTACATTATTGAGGTGAGCCATGAAATTACTAATGCATTCCCTTTCTTTATCGCTAGTAGTGGGTTGCTTGTTTGCAACTTCGGTGTCTGCGGCGGATGCCAAAGCCGGTGAGCAAAAATCAGAAACTTGTGTTGGCTGTCACGGTCAGAATGGCAATAGCAATAGTCCGCAATGGCCTAAGTTAGCAGGGCAACAATCGACCTATATTGAAACTCAACTTAAAGCGTTCAAATCGGGTCATCGCAGCAATACTATGATGCAGGCCATCGCTACTAATTTAACCGATGGTGATATTGACGATTTAGCTGCTTATTTTTCCAGCCAAAAACCTGCCAGTGCGGGTGCCGATGCTACTTTGGCAAAAGCGGGTCAGCCTAAAGCGAGTATGTGTTTGGGATGCCATGGTATTCAGGGTGAAGGTAAAGGCCAATTTCCTCGCCTTGCCGGACAACATCCTAATTATCTAGTGTCGCAATTAGCAAACTTTAAAAACGGTTCTCGTAAAAGCGGTCCCATGCAAGGGGTGGTATCCAGTTTATCCGATCAAGATTATAAGGAATTAGCGGCTTATTTTGGTTCGTTATAAACTTTCGAGCCTAAGCACTTCGATAAACTCAGTACGAACGGCACCTTATAATTATTAAAAAAGGCGGCATTAATGCCGCCTTTTTTATGCACTTCACAAATGCATCCTGCAAAAGCCTTACTTGTGCTTTATCATTGCCGCAAAAAACCATAAAGCCCCATTATTAGAGCTATGACTGTATCGAAACCAAATAGTAACTTTTCTCTGATCTTGTTATTTGCTGCGACTTTGTTTTTCAGCGCATCGCTAATGTTTTTGCTGCAACCGCTGTTTGGCAAGATTTTATTACCTTTGCTGGGTGGCTCTCCTGCGGTGTGGAACACCTGCATGGTGTTTTATCAAAGTATTTTGTTTTTAGGTTATTTGTATGCACATTATGTCTCGACCAAATTACAACCGCGTCTGCAAATACAGTTACATGCCGCAATTATTCTGATTAGCTTTTTAGCACTGCCACTGGCTTTACCTGAAAATAACGCACCGCCTACGCTTGAAAATCCCACTGTCTGGCTGTTATCGACTTTGTTTCTGGCAATCGGCTTGCCTTTTTTTGTGGTATCGACAACTGCGCCGTTGATGCAAAAGTGGTTTTCTACCCTCGGCCATCAATCTAGCAACGATCCTTATTTTCTCTATGCCGCCAGTAATGCGGGCAGCTTGCTTGCGCTACTCAGCTATCCATTTATCGTTGAGCCGTCAATTGGCCTGGAACATCAAAAAATTTACTGGAGTGTCGGCTATGTGGTCCTATCTCTGTTAATAGCCAGTTGCGCGTTTCGAGTCTGGAACAGTCGCAGCGAGTCAACGCTAAAAGTCTTCGAACCTCAAGCCATCACAACTGCCCCGGATATTTATCAAAAATTACATTGGCTGGCGCTGGCTTTTGTGCCTTCAAGCCTGTTGTTAGGTTTAACCAATTTCATCAGTACCGACATTGCGTCTGTGCCGCTACTGTGGATTATTCCGCTAACGCTGTATTTACTGTCTTTCATTATCGTTTTTTCAACATGGAACGATAAAACACACTTGGTCATGGTGCGTCTGCAAGCCTATTTCTTGCTGCCTTTTCTGATCTATGCCTTTATCAACCCGGCAGATTTACCCTATTGGGGTTATCTGGTATTGCACCTGTTGGCGTTTTTCTTTGCCATTATGGTTTGTCATGGCGAACTTGCACGCAGTCGACCCGGTACGGAGCATTTAACTACCTATTATTTGATTATGTCGTTCGCCGGTATGCTTGGCGGCATGTTCAATACCTTTGTGGCACCGTTCATTTTTAACGGCATTTATGAATATCCATTGATGATTATTGCCGCATTAATGCTGCGCCCTGCTGCTACAATTTCAATTCCAAGTGTTTTTAAACAATTACTAGGCCCTGCCCTACTGGTTGTTATCGGCTTGGTGGTTTATGCCAACGTCGATAATTTACTCGATTATTTCGATACTATCGCTATCAGCTTAATTGTCTTAACCTGCGTTGCTTTTGTTCTACGAGCACGCCCTATCGCCTACTCAGGATTAACTGGCGCGATAATTTTTCTTAGTCTGGGAATGCATGGCCTGTCGACACATAAGCTCTACCAAGAGCGTTCGTTTTTTGGTGTACTCGCTGTCCGCGAAAGCACCTTAATCAATGAACAAAATCAGTCGGAAAAATATCATGAGCTGTTTCACGGCACCACCAAGCATGGCGCACAACGGCTAACAACCGCAGAAATCAAGACGCCTCTAACTTATTACAGTCGGCCTGGCCCCATGGGGCAATTATTCAAGGAGTATGATGGCCAAGACCAAAACTGGACTATCGGCGTCGTTGGCCTGGGAGCTGGTGCATTGAGCTGTTATGCAAAAGATCAACAACAGTGGACGCTTTATGAAATTGATCCATTAGTGGTGGACATCGCCCGCAATCCACTTTATTTCAGCTATCTCTCGCAATGTAATGAGCAAGCAGTAATGAAGGTGGGAGATGCGCGTTTGTCACTGGCAAACGAACCGGATGGCAAATTTGATTTAATAGTGATGGATGCGTTTAGTTCCGATTCGGTACCCACGCACTTATTAACCGAAGAAGCTCTGGCGTTGTATTTCAAAAAGCTAAAGCCTGAAGGCATGATCGCTTTTCATATTACCAATCGCCATTTGGTATTGAAAAAAGTGCTGTCTATCCACGCTGAGCACATGAAGGTTGCAGCCTTACTGCAAGAATTCAAACCTCAGCGAGAAATGCCGTTGGTGGTTGCAACCGATTGGGTGGTAATGGCCAAAAATCCAAAAACGCTGGAACCGTTGGCTATCAGTCGTCTTGGTAGCTGGCAAAAAATGCCTTTATATTTTGATATGCCGCCCTGGACGGATGACTTCACCAA
>Ga0208630_100117_pt1 | contig 23144 bp, 18 predicted proteins | sample LakWasMet32_HOW6_2_FD_183874 | JGI IMG/M metagenome (GOLD analysis project Ga0208630, IMG submission 183874) | Freshwater sediment methanotrophic microbial communities from Lake Washington under simulated oxygen tension - Sediment Metagenome... | ecosystem: Environmental > Aquatic > Freshwater >... | reverse complement strand
ACCCGAGCTTCTCGGTAGTGGTGGCTTTTACATTGATGAAGTCAATGTCTACTTGTAAGTCAGCAGCGATGTTTTCGCACATTGCCGCAGTATGCGGCGACATTTTTGGTGCTTGGGCAATAATGGTGATGTCGGCGTTGATTAAACGATAGCCTTTCGCCTGTACGACGCTATAAACATGACGCAGCAGCACACGGCTGTCGGCACCTTTGAATTCAGGATCGGTGTCAGGGAAATGCTTGCCTATATCACCTAATGCCGCCGCGCCCAGCAACGCATCGGACAACGCATGCAACACCACGTCGCCATCGGAATGCGCTTCCAAGCCTTGCTCATAAGGAATAGTGACGCCGCCTAGGATAATACTTTCGCCTTCGCCGAAACGATGTACATCGTAACCTTGTCCAACTCTGATCATTGTTGTTCCATATAAAAAAGCGCTAAAGGTAAGTCTTCGGGCCGGGTGATTTTTATATTATCAGGGCGGCCTTCGACGATTTTCGGTTGTAAGCCTTGCAACTCTAAGGCGCTGGCTTCGTCGGTGATGGCGGGGTTGCCTTCGGCGGCTTCGAGAGCAGACTTTAACATCCCGTAACGAAACATTTGTGGCGTCAACGCGCGCCAAATATGACTTCTGTCGAGCGTGCCGTGAATGCTGGTGCCTTGGACATTTTTTAAGGTATCGTGAGATGACAACGCCAAAATCCCGCCGACAGAATCATCGACCAATGTATTGATCAGCAGGCTTATATCTTCTGTTGTAAGACAAGGCCGGGCGGCATCATGGACCAACACCCAGTCATCATCGGCGGCTTGATCCCTGATGAATCGCAGCCCTGACAGCACTGAGTCTGCACGTTCTTTGCCGCCGGGCGCGGTCAGGATATTGGCATGTTTTGATATTGCCAACGTCGGCCAGTAAGGATCTTGTTCGGAAATTGCAACGACTACCGCGGTAAACACCTCCGCCTGTAACAGACGTGATAGCGTGTGTTCAATAACGGTTTGATTGGCTAGCGGTAAATATTGTTTGGGCCGGTCTGCTTGCATACGTTTGCCGACACCGGCCGCAGGCACGACCGCCCAGAATTTTGTTGAATCAGTCATCAATTATAAAAAGGCAAAATGTGTTGCGAGGAATTTGGAGCGTTATTTAACAATCTGAAAGAACGTTTCATCTTCCTTGATCATACCCAGCTCTTCCCGTGCTCGTTCTTCGATCGCTTCTTGGCCTTTTTGTATGTCCAACACTTCGGCACGCAATGCTTCATTGCGCTGATTTTTTTTATCCACTTCTTGCTTCAGCTCATCGAGCTCTTGTTGGTATTCGTTAATCTGGGCAATGCTGCCATCCCCATACCAGAGACGATATTGCAGGTGAACAATCAGCATAATAATCAACGGGATGATGATTTTCATAGCTGACACTCAAGTAAAAAAGCAGACACAGTGCAGATTAGCTCTGCACCGTGTTTAGTTACTTTAAGGTTGTAGCAGTAACTCATTATTTAAAAAATGCACTACGTCCTGCGTATTTAGCCAAACTGCCTAATTCTTCTTCAATTTTCATCAAGCGATTGTATTTGGCGATACGGTCAGAACGACTCAATGAGCCGGTTTTGATTTGTCCGGTACCTTTAGCCACTGCTAAATCAGCAATAGTAGTATCTTCGGTTTCGCCGGAACGATGCGATACGACTGCGGTATAAGAAGCTTTATGTGCCAAATCGATAGCAGCTAAAGTTTCAGTCAAGGTGCCGATTTGGTTAACTTTGATCAAAATAGAATTAGCGATTTTTTGGTCGATACCTTGTTGCAGAATAGCCGGGTTGGTTACAAACAAATCGTCACCCACCAACTGGATGCGTCCGCCCAATTTTTCGGTCAATAATTTCCAACCGGCCCAGTCGTTTTCATCCATGCCGTCTTCGATAGTGATGATTGGATATTTATCCACCCAATCGACAAAGAAGTCAGCCATTTGCGCTGAATTGTAAGTTTTGCCTTCTGCTGCCAGGTTGTAAACGCCGTCTTTGTGATATTCAGAACTGGCTGCATCCAATCCTAAATAAATATCGACGCCCGGCTTGTAACCCGCTTGTTCTATCGCTTGCAAGATAACGCTGATGGCTTCTTCGTTAGAAGACAAGTTCGGTGCAAAACCGCCTTCGTCACCGACAGTGGTTGACAAGCCTTTGGACTTCAACACTTTGCTCAAGTTATGAAATACTTCCGCGCCGTAACGAATGGCTTCACGAAAATTAGGCGCGCCTACCGGCAAAATCATAAATTCTTGCAAATCAACGCTGTTATCGGCATGCGAGCCACCGTTGATGATGTTCATCATCGGCACCGGCAAAATGAATTCACCAGTGGTATTTAAATAGCGGTACAAAGGCAGTCCGGCATCTTTAGCGGAGGCATGTGCCGCAGCCAAAGAAACACCCAGCAGGGCATTGGCGCCCAAGCGGCTCTTACTTTCAGTGCCATCGAGGGCAATGATTTTATTGTCCAATGCGGCTTGGTCGGCAGCATCGACGCCGATCAGAAGGTCGCGAATTTCGGTGTTAACGTTAGCAACGGCATTTAAAACACCTTTGCCTAAATAACGGGATTTATCACCATCACGCAGTTCAATCGCTTCACGCTCGCCGGTCGACGCGCCTGACGGCACCATAGCGCTGCCTACAGCACCGGAAGCTAGCGTAACTTCGGCTTCCAGAGTGGGGTTGCCGCGTGAGTCCAAAATTTCTCTGGCACGAATATCTACTATTGCTGACATGATGATTCCTTATAACGTGGTTTCAATAAATGGGGTCGCTTTAACCGCACGATCGATGGTTACTAAAGTTTCCAGTAATTCTTTCATTCTGTGCAACGGCCATGAATTCGGACCGTCGCTTAAAGCCTTGGCTGGATCTGGGTGAGTTTCCATAAACAGTCCGGCAATGCCGACAGCCACTGCTGCGCGCGCCAATACCGGCACGTGTTCACGTTGACCGCCTGAAGAGGTGCCCTGCCCGCCCGGCAATTGCACCGAATGTGTGGCATCAAATACCACCGGACAACCGGTGTCGCGCATTACCGCCAACGAACGCATATCGGAAACCAGGTTGTTATAGCCAAACGAGACGCCGCGTTCACAGACCATAATTTGCTGATTGCCGGTCGCCTTGGCTTTATTGACAACATGCACCATGTCCCAAGGCGCCATAAATTGGCCTTTTTTGATATTGACCGGAATACCTTGCTCGGCAACCTGCTGAATAAAATTGGTTTGGCGACATAAAAATGCAGGCGTCTGCATGATGTCCACTACCGAGGCAACTTCTGCCAATGGCGTATCTTCATGCACATCGGTCAACACCGGTACTTGAATTTGCTGTTTGACTTTTTCCAGGATCTTCAAGCCTTGCTCGACACCGGGGCCACGGTATGACTCATGCGAAGAGCGGTTGGCTTTATCAAACGAGGATTTATAGATAAACGGAATGTTTAACTCGGTAGTGAGTTCTTTCAGGTAACCCGCGGTATCGATAGCCATTTGTTCGCTTTCAATGACACACGTACCGGCAATCAAAAAAAACGGCTGGTCCAACCCTACTTCAAAATCGAATAACTTCATACTGCGGATACCTTTTTATGTTCAGCTGCGGCGACGATAAACCCGGAAAACAGCGGATGGCCTTTTCTAGGTGTAGACGTAAATTCGGGATGGAACTGACAAGCCAGAAACCAAGGGTGATCAGGGATTTCAATCATCTCAACCAAGCGGCCATCAATAGATTTGCCCGAAAAACGCATTCCGGCTTGTTCCAGTTTCTGTAAATACTGGTTATTAAATTCATAACGATGACGATGTCTTTCAGTAATCACATCTTTTTGATACATCTGAAACGCCAACGAATCCGGTTGCAAACGGCATTGCTGGCCGCCTAAACGCATTGAGCCACCCAAGTCGGTATTTTCATCGCGTATTTCCAACTGACCGGCTTCATTCATCCATTCGGTAATCAAGCCGATGACCGGGTACGGTGATTTAGGCAAAAACTCGGTGCTGTGCGCGCCTTCAAGACCTGCCACATCACGGGCAAATTCAATAACCGCCACCTGCATGCCTAAACAAATACCTAGATAAGGGATTTTATTTTCACGCGCATATCTGACCGTGGCAATTTTACCTTCCACGCCACGCTCACCAAAACCGCCCGGCACTAGAATGGCGTCGACATCTTTTAATCGACCCACGCCTTCATCTTCAATCAGTTCGGAATCGATATATTTGATTTTAACTTTGTTAAGCGTGCGAATGCCGGCATGAATTAATGCCTCATTTAATGACTTATAAGCATCTGAATGATCAACATATTTGCCGACGACAGCCACAGTCACTTCGTTGACAGACTGGGTTAAACCGTCAACCACCGCTTTCCATTCACTTAAATCTGCAGGCGGCACGTCTAATCTTAGCTTGTTAACGACGATGTCATCCAAGCCTTGATCATGCAACAACAGTGGGATGCGGTAAATAGAATCGGCATCAACCGCAGAAATAACCGCCTTTTCTTCGACATTGGTAAACAACGCGATTTTACGGCGCTCAGCGATCGGCACTGGTTGCTCGGATCGGCAAATCAAAATATCCGGTTGGATACCGATAGTGCGTAATTCTTTTACGGAATGCTGCGTGGGTTTGGTTTTGATTTCCCCGGCGGAACGAATATAAGGCACCAGCGTCAAATGGATAAATAACGATCTATCCGCCCCCAATTCCACGCGCATTTGCCGAATAGCTTCTAAAAACGGCAAGGACTCGATGTCGCCAACAGTGCCTCCGACTTCAATCAACGCAATGTCTTTACCTACTGCGCTTTCATAAACGCGGCGCTTAATTTCATCGGTGATATGCGGAATCACTTGTACGGTCGCGCCCAAGTATTCGCCTTTACGTTCCCGGCGCAACACACTTTCGTAGATTTGCCCGGTGGTAAAATTGTTCTTTTTGGCCATAGTGGTTTTTAAAAACCGCTCGTAATGGCCTAAGTCCAGGTCAGTCTCTGCACCGTCTTCGGTAACAAATACTTCCCCATGTTGGAATGGACTCATCGTCCCCGGATCAACGTTAATATAAGGATCCAGCTTGGTCATAGTGACCTTGAGACCGCGTGATTCCAAAATGGCGGCCAGCGAAGAAGCAGCAATGCCTTTACCAAGTGATGAAACAACGCCGCCGGTAATAAAAATGTATTTGGTCATGTAAGATTAAGACGCCTGAGAAGAGCTGATGAAGATCTGGGCACAATGATTAATGTTTTGGACTAATCACTTAAAGCAGGGGTGATATAAACCGTGCTTATTCCCCTAACAAGCCGCCCATTTTAATCGACTAAAGCGACTTCGTCATTGTCTTTCGGGTCTGATTCTTGTCTTTGCCACACCACACGCACGCAAGCGGTCGGATTTTCAGCATAAAATTCTGCGCTAATCCATAAATCACCCACGGCAGCAAGGCAGCCATTTAAATAAATCAACGGCATTTGCTCTCTTTCCCATGGCGGAATACCTGCTTCCTGAAATAGTTTTTTCAGCGAATGATGACCTGTTCTGCCGTACAACCTAATTTTCTCGCCGCCGCTACGAAATTTGATTTCTATTTGGGCGGCATGCCAATGTTCAGCCAAAATGCCAGTGGAAGATTCAATCCAGCTCAGTGCTTGGTGATTGCCGATAGTGATAGACCGCTGCTGATTCGACCAACTTTTAGTTTGCTGAATTTCTATGACGGCTTGCGGCAAGCAATACAACTTGTCTCGATAGCGACGAATTTCAAAACCTTGTGTACTAATCAGCGGAGCGCTTTGCTCATTGGCGCCAACGACTTCATCAAGAATTCGACCCACCAGATCTTGAGAAGGCATTTTTAAACCAATTTGTGCAAACCACTGTCTAATAATCAGTTTCTGATGTACCAATGACTTTAAATGCAATTGACTGATGATCAGTGTCTGGTCTGCTTGGTTAAAAACCTGCTCAAAAAATTGCTCGGCGATTTCATTCACCAGCCCCCGTGACTCTGAGCAATGACTAGCTGAACGTGACACCGTTTTGTCGATAGCAGGCCAGCGCTGCTTTAACAATGGCAACACTTCGTTACGTAAAAAATTGCGGTCGTAATCGCTGCATTGATTAGTGGGATCTTCTACCCAGCTTAATTGCTGTTGTCTGGCATAGTCGTTGATGGTTTGCTTAGCAACATTTAAAAACGGCCGCAACAACATGCCCTGGCCAAACTGCATGCGCTCCGGCATCCCGGACAGTCCCGCCAAGCCGCTACCGCGAAATAATTGCAGCAACACCGTCTCTAATTGATCTTCCCGATGCTGCCCCACCAGCAACACATCATCTTTTTTGATCAGTGTTTTAAAAGCGTTATAGCGTGCATCTCTGGCCGCCTCTTCGGGGCTTTGGCCGATCGCTGCATCGGCATTCACCCGCAGCACTTGAAAATCAACACCCAAAGCGGCTGCGATTTGTTGGCAATGCTCAGGCCACGATTCAGCCGCAGCCTGCAAGCCATGATGTACATAAACGGCAGTGATTTTGTCTTTTAAGGAGGGTGTGCAAGCGCATAGATGCAGCAAAACATGGGAATCTACTCCGCCGCTGTAGGCGACAAAAATACGCCCGGCGGCGTTTTCCCGGCTTAATGCCGATTCGATAAACTGTGATAAAAGCAAAAATGACACCTTATAGTAATCTGACGATTCACTTGCAATTCTACCAACCCGCAAACGGAATAACTGAATAATGATCCCGATAAGCCGTCTCATTAAACTTAAAAGCTGCACTTAACAAAAACACCAGCGCATTCATCGCCTGAGATTGCGTCGCTGCCAACATTACGCTCGGTCGCTAAATAGCTTAAAAACGCCTCGATTTTCGCCTCGCTGTCCTCGAACAGTTCTTGCTTTTTACTCATACGGTGAAATTTCACAAACTGCTTGATCCAATCGCAATAGCTATGTTCGGTATGCAGAGAATCATGCTTCATGCCTATAATTCTGCGAACTTAATCCAGTAAGGTAGGCGCGTTTGTGCTTGACTTAGGGTAATTACCGCCTATAGTGAGGCGCAAATTTGCCTGTTTTAAGGGCTAATATCAAGTTATCGAGGAACTATGAGCGGTATTCTAATTATCAAAGCAAAAGTGCCCGAAAAGGCGGGTAATATCGACTTGTCTGGTCAGATTTGCTTGATAATCAATAGTTATACGCAATGAACCCTATCGACTGGTTGTGCGCCAAAGCACCCGGCTTCAATGAGCTACCTGAAGAGGATCGCCTTGCGATCATGCATTTCTCGTTGCTTTGGAGTTTTTTCGAAGCGGAGGCACTCAAGACCAATGCCTCTGCGGCGGCAATTCTTGCGGTAGTTCACGAGTGGGCCGATCAAGGTAGGCTGAACGTTGCCGCCTTCGCGGAAAGTTTGGGCTACTTCAAAGCCCGTTACTTCAAAAATGGAACTGCTACACAGCATTTTCAGAGGTTGAGTCTTCGCAAGAACGATAACCCATCCTTGGTAGAAGCGGTGCTCCGGGGAGAGAACACTAATCCAGCAGATAGTGTTTCAGCTCTACTCATCATCGTTTATCGCCTACGCAATAATCTTTTTCACGGGGTCAAGTGGGCCTACGGCATTAGTGGTCAGCTTGATAATTTCACTCATGCAAACATTGCACTCATGAGCGCCCTCGAAATTCATGGTCACCTGTAAATTGCGTATAACCTGGCAGTCAACACGGACGCTGCGCAATAAAGCCGCGCAGCGCCGGTTACTTTCACGTTATGCCTTGAGAAAGATGTGCCTATGAGAGGTCAATGGTTAGGTTCGTACTCAGGCGGTGCCGACGGCAAAGTAATGATTAACATCGATCAGGTCGAAGACCACTTCGATGGCGTCGCCTACGTAATTCCCTCCACAAAAGAACTCCCGACTTCTGTTGCCTACTTTTTGACACCCAATAGGAGCGACGAACAAGTCGCACAAGCCTACATTGCGCCTATCGATCCGCGGACTGGCTTTCAGGGCGATTGGGAAAGCATCAAGACTCTGTACGGGGAAGGTGTCGTACATTCGTCTGAAGCCAAGGTTTCTCTGAAGGTCTTGGACGGCAGATTGCACGTTGATGCAACAACCGACAGTGGGGCTACGTTCGCCGCTGTATTGGACAAGCCCACAGGGAATGCTGAATCGAAAATATCCGGACAAAGAATGTCGTGGGATGCCTTTAAGGCGAGCATCTCTTCACGATCGAAATTTAGCTTTCTGTTCCGTGGCCAAAGTGAGCCGTGGAGCTTATGCACATCCTTTCATCGTCGTGGCCGCTATCGAATGAGCGAATTCACAAACAAGGATGTCAAGCAACTACATCAGAGGCTAAGCGCTATCACGAGACACTTTTTTGATCTCACAGTGCCAGATCAAAATGGCGCTTTCTTTAACCTCCTTCAGCACCACGGATATCCGACTCCCTTGCTAGATTGGTCCCATTCGCCATACGTCGCAGCCTTTTTCGCTTTTCGCGACCGACCAATTGGCTATGAAGGAGACGAAGTCGTTCGGATATATATATTCAACAATCAAGAGTGGCAGCAGCGATATCCTCAAATAAGAAACCTTGACCCACCGTTCCCACACCTTTCGGTAATGGAGTTCATAGCAATAGATAATCCACGTCTCGTGCCTCAGCAGGCTGTTACCACTGTAACCAACCTTCATGACATTGAAGCCTATATTCTCGAAAGGGAATCCGAAACTGGCGTGAAATTTTTGGAGGCCATAGATATTCCTGCAAATGAGCGCGAGGTGGCAATGCGAGATCTACGGTTCATGGGAATTACTGCGGGGTCAATGTTCCCAAGCATCGATGGTGTTTGCGAGGAGTTGCGGGAGCGCAATTTTGACCAATAGGCATAACCCAGCGTTCGAGGCGACCTGTAATAACTGGGGTCAGAGTAAACTTAAATTTCTGCTACCCTAATTTACTCTTCTATCCATTAATTTCAGTTAAAACAGCAAGTAGCCTGGATGAAACTTTGCGAAATCCGGGTTAATCCGTTTCCGATTGATCTGAATAACCTACCGCAATTAACATTTCTGGCCCCCAATACCAACACCCCCTCAAATAACTCGTATTTGCATGGCAAATGGTTCTTGGGTTATTGCTTGTCTACAATTATGTGCTGATCCCCGTATTTCGCTGCGCTACATACGGGCTACCAAATATTAAACTCATCGGCGTTAATGGCATGGTGTTGTATCGACGGAACCGCGTTGCGGGCGGAACCTATTTCTTTACGGTAACATTGCGGGATCGGTCTTCGGATCTGCTTGTGCGGCATGTCGGATTGTTGCGCAGCGCATTCCGTGCGGTGAGGACGCAACGCACTCTATACGTTTAATGTTAGGGACCTCTATCTTGTGCCCCTAACGTTAAACTCAGCTAAACTAGCCCCACTTAAAACCATTATTTGGCAGCATCGCCAAGGATACAAAGCATGTCGTTAACGGGACAACCCAAGCGAATTATTTTTTTTATACTCTTAGTTTTAATGCTTAACACCAACGCAGAAGCGAACCCTAATTCGGATTTTCAAACGTGGATTCCAGTCAATATTAATGCCAAACTGGGCGACCAATTGCGTGGTTTTTTAGAATTTCAGCCGCGTGTCGGCAATGACATGTCAAACCTTACCGCCATGATGATTAGGCCCGCCATTGGCTGGGCGATCAATGACAAAGCTACTCTTTGGACGGGCTATTTAATGAGTGCCGATTCCATCACGCCTGACTCGGACACCTACCTGATTGAAAACCGCGCTTTTCAAGGATTTACCTGGAAAGACACCGCCAACGACAAGCAATTTATATGGGAGGTTCGCAATCGACTGGAGGAACGTTTTTTGCCTCGAAATACCGATCCCAGCATCCGTTGGCGCACACGTCTTCGAGTAGAACAATTGATTCCTGGCGGGTCGCACTGGTCTGTCATTGCCTCTGAAGAAATATTTTTCAATCTTAACAACAATGCCAACAATGCCCAATTGCAAACTGGAACCCAGCAAAACCGCTTATATCTGGGGGTCGGTTATCGATTTGCGCCGGAGTTTCAAGTTGAATCAGGTTATTTATACCAACATGTGTGGAAAAATTCGCCAGTAGCTGATCAAAATAACAATGTATGGATGACCAATCTTAATGTTAATTTCTAGCTAAGCCGGTAAGGTTAGCAAGCCCCGGGTCGAACCTATGTCAGCCGGGGCAAATCTCAGTCAATATAGCGATCAATCAACTGCCGGTAATAATCCATCTCCTCTGTCTTGCCGCGTTTTGTCACACCGTTAAGATAAATTTCCGCTTTTTTTAATAACATGCCGACGGCCGCCTGTTGATATTCGTTAGACAATTGCCCGCTATCAATGATTTTTTGCAGCGCAATTATGCGAAACCTGTCCATGCCCCAGTGTTGTTGCGATAGCTGATCTTCATGGCCGCCGTGCTTTTTTATTTGCGGCTCTGCAACCAATAACACCGGGTAGTTTGCGGTGATTCTCAGCCACAAGTCATAGTCTTCGCAAGCGGGCAAATCGTTATCGAACAACCCGACATCATCAAATACCGAACGATGGATTATCACGGTAGACGGTGAAATCGCGCATAACGGCAGGCAGTCTTTAAATATCCAGCCGCCGGGTTTGACATATTGTTTGGCGGGATTAACGCGGACGCCATTGCGTATCCATTGCTCTTCGGTATGGCAAATTTTGCTTTCAGGACTGGCTACCAACGCGGCAACTTGCTTGGTCAGTTTTTCAGGCAACCATTCATCATCGGAGTCCAATAAGGCAATCCAATCGCCTGTTGCGTGGCGTATACCCAAATTCCGAGCACTGCTGACGCCACTGTTTTCCTGACGGCAATAGCTTACTTTCGGAAATTCTTCGCAAATCATCGCGGCTGTATCATCGCTTGAGCCGTCATCAACCACTATGATTTCTGTTGGTGACAAGGTTTGCGCAATTACTGATAACAGTGCTCGCCGTAACAATCCGCTGCGATTGTAGGTGGGGATGACAACTGAGATGTTCATAAAACTAATTGCCTAGAAAAATCAGTTGAGTTGTACCAATTTCGTTCGCACTGAGCTGGTCGAAGGGGGAACGGAATCGGCATGAAAGTCAAGCTAGGTAGGGTACGCACTGCGTACCTTTTGGGGTGATTTTGATAAGGGATGTTTGAAGTTGGTGCGCGGTGCGTACCCTACTCGCTCATATCAACTCTTCAAATCCGCCAAAATCTTATCCCGCACCAATTGCCCGGATAGCGTCACCATCGGCATGCCGCCGCCGGGATTAACGCTGCCGCCGACAAAATACAGGTTACTGATGTCTTTACTGCGTTGCGGTATTTTAAAGCCCAGGTTTTTAAATCTATCCGCCACCACGCCGTAAATTGAGCCTTGGTTGGAGTAATAACGTTGTTCAATATCAACCGGCGTCCAGTATTCTTCACAGACTATGTGTTTTCTTAAATCCGTCAAACCCATTCTTTCCAGTTTGATCAATACCCGTTCGCGCAGTGCGGCATAATCTTCTGCCGTCAGCGGTTGCTCCGGATTAAGGTGCGGAATGTGCGGCAAAATTTTGATGATCTCACAGCCAGGTGGCGCTTGGGTTGGGTCGCTTTTAACAGGCGCGACCAAGTAAATAGTGGGATCATCGGACAATTTATTGTCATGAAACACCGCGTTGAAATGCTCACGCGGGTGGTCGGAATAAAAGAAATTATGATGCGCCAATTGCGGATAAATTGTGTCAACGCCCAGATGCAGCACCAGACCCGAACAACTGGGTTCAAAACGTTGCAGGCGTTTGGCTTCTTTTTCGTTGTTAAGCAGTTTTTTGTAAGCCGGGATGACTTCCATGTTGGAAACCACAATGTCAGCGGCAATAACAGTACCATCCAGTAAACGCACAGCCGTGACTCGCCCGGCTTTGTGTTGAATTTCTGCGACCTCTGAGTTCACCCGGATATTCACGCCCAATTCTTCGGCCAATTTTTGCAGGCCTTCGGCAATGCCGTACATGCCGCCTTTGACGTACCAAAGCCCATAACCGAACTGGATATACGGCAACAAGTTCATCAATGCCGGCGCATCATAAGGTGATGAGCCGACGTATTTAATAAAGTAATTGAGCACATCGACCAATTTTGGATCTTTAATAAAGCGCCGCACGCCTTGATCCATTGATCGAAATACATCGAACTCCAACAAGCTGCGCACCGGGCCGTAATGTTTAAGCAACTCCCAGAAGGAATCCAGACCGTGTTCGAAATAGCCTTGCTCGGTGATTTCGCAGAGTTTTTTGGAATACGCTAAAAACGCCTCGAATTCTTTGGCGGTGTTGGGGCCGAGTTTGTCTAATTCCTGTTTCATGCGTTCAGGATCGGAGCTTAAATCCAACGTGCTGCCGTCTTCAAAAAAATTGCGCCAATGCGGCTCAACGGTTTGAATGTTGATGTAATCGGCCATATTCTTGCCGGCACGGTCAAACAGCGCCTGGAAGATATGCGGCATGGTCAAAATCGACGGCCCCAAGTCGAAGGTGAAGCCGTCTTTTTCAAGGATATTCAGCTTGCCGCCGACCTTGTCGTTTTTTTCCAGCAAATCAACGCTAAAACCTTCCGTCGCCAGTGAGATAGCCGCAGACAAACCGCCTAAGCCCGCGCCAATGACAACAATGTGTTGTTTTTTATTCATAGTTATCTCTTGTTACTTACTGATGCTACGCAGTTTTGATTTAAAGTAATTGTGTCGCAAGCGACGTAAATTTAAACGGGTTCTCGCACCCGAAGGCGAGATACTTTCTTTTGCGCGGCCAAAAGAAAGTATCCAAAGAAAAGGCCGCCCGGACACCGCTTATTTCCTGCGCGCTGCCGTTGGCATCGGGGGGTTGCCAAATGGGGCTCCTGCCCCATTGTCAACGCACGGCTTCCATGCCGTGCCCCTTCGGGCTATTCCCGATACCAACGTCAGTGCTCGGCGCGGTATACGGGAGTTTTAATTGCTTAGAAATATCAAAAAATTGCGCCAGTGCTGGCGGAAATTGGTCGAGGCGTAACCGCGAAACGCCTGTAATTCTGTCAAATTACGCTGGATGCGTTGCCATAGGTTGCCGGTGCCGAACATAAAATCGACGAAGCCGCGCATTTGCCGGTAACGCAGATCAGAATACGGAAACCAGTTGGGCTCATCATTTAACTTACTGCGACTGGTCAGGCCTGCCACCGTATAAGTGAAGCTGCGCAAACCTTCTGCCCCATGATAACGACCAAAGCCGCTGTTTTTGACGCCGCCGAACGGCAAACCGGGATGGCCAATATTTTTAATCACATCGTTCACCGCCCAGTTGCCGACTTGTAACTGTCTGGCGACGCGCTCGGCTTTGGTGATGTCTTGACTCCAGACACTGGCATTAAGTCCGTAATCACTGTCGTTGGCTAAGTTAATGGCGTGTTGTTCATCGGCGAATGCCATCACCGGCAACAACGCGCCAAAGGTTTCTTCACGCATAATGCTCATGTCATGGGTGACGTCCCAGAGAATTACTGGCTGCAAATAGCGGCCATTTAACTGCAAAGGCCCTGAGGCTTGCGCGCCTTTATCCAAAGCATCTTGGTAATGGGCTTCGATGATTGCAAATTGCTCAAGGCTAGTCAGTGCGCCCAAGTCACCTACTTCACCATGACCGACAGTTAGACCAGCCAAGCCATCTAACAGCTTGCTTAAAAACTCATCAAAACAATTTTGCTGCACATACAATCGTTCCACCGACACGCACACTTGGCCGCTATTGCTGAACGCACCGTACAACGCGGCTTTGCTGGCACGGGCAAAATTGGCGTCGTCAAATACCAACATGGCATCCTTGCCGCCCAGCTCTAAAATCACCGGAATCGGATGTTGCGCCGCTCTTGCCATAATCGCGCGCCCGGCAGCGACACCGCCGGTGGCAAATACCAAATCCGGACGGCAGTCGATTAACGCTTGCCCGGCCTCCGCTTTGCCGATGGTGTGTTGAATCAAGCCCGTCGGTAATTGCAATTGACCAAGTAACTCAACGATCAATTCGCCTACCGGAATCGACAACTCAGAGACTTTAATGATGGCTGCGTTGCCGCACACCAACGCGGTAATCAGCGGATTTAAGGTCAATTGCAACGGGAAATTCCACGGCGAAATAATCGCCACCACGCCGTAAGGGCGGCGTTCGTATTGCGCAGAGGCATTAGGAAATGCCAACGGCGAAGTGTTGACCTGGCAAGGCGCAAGAATGCTTTCGGCATGTTTTTGGTAGTAACGCAGCAGTTCCAATACCGGATAAATCTCACCCAGCAAGGCTTCGGTTTTGACTTTGCCGGTGACGTCCACCAACGTTTCAGTGATTTTATCGACATTCGCCAGGATTATTGCCTGTAATCCCGATAACAGCTTAAGGCGCTCAGCCACCGAATAAGCCGCCCACGTTTTTGCTGCTAATCGCGCGGCAGCCATTTGCTGATTGATTTCAGCATCTGTTGTCACCGGGTAAGTGTTTAGAATTCTGCCATCCAAGGCAGAAATCGACTGCAATTGCTCAGCCATGTTTACATCCAAGTGCTGCGATTAGGTTCCTGAATATTGACGCCGTATTTCCGGCAAATCAGTTTTGTCGAAATGCGCGCGGACTCGTAAATGGTTGGCAAACCGCTACCTGGATGGGTGCCGCCGCCAACCAGATAACAACTATCAAGTTCCTGAAATTTATTGCGCGGACGCCAGTACAACATTTGGCTGAATTTATGCGCCAGACTAAACGTTGCGCCCATGAAAACGTTTTCGTCGGTTTCCCAAGTCTTCGGGGTAATGATTTTTTCGCAGGCGATTTGTTCGCGAATATCAGTCAACCCCAAGCGCTTAGCCATCGCATCCAGCACTTGCTCGCGGAGTTTGGCGCAAGTCTCGTCCCAATCAATATCGCTTTGATTGTTTGGTGCAGGTACCAGCACATACAACGCCGACTTGCCAACCGGAGCCAAGCTCGGATCAGTTACCGAGGCGTTTTGCACGTAAAAAGAAAAGTCATCGCTCAATATTTTCTTGTCGAAGATATTGGTGATGTTGGTGGTGTAATCGTGCGCAAAAACGATGTTGTGATGCGGAATGTCGTAGCGGGTGTTTAAACCCAAATACATCATGAAGGTCGAACAAGAATACTGCTTCTTTTTTAAGTTTTCCGGGCTGTGTGCGTTTAATACGCCGGGCTCAACCAAATGGGTCATCGCGTGCGCGAAGTCGGCATTGACGATGACTTCATCAGCGTCGATTTGGGTACCATCTTCTAATCGCACACCTTTAACGACTTTGTTTTCAATCACTAACGACGCCACCGGCGAATTGGTATGGATTTCACCGCCCTGCTCTACAATCACTTTCCCCATCGCTTCGGCAATTTTGTTAAGCCCGCCCTGCACGTGATAAATCCCGTATTCATGCTCTAAATAAGACAGCATGGTAAATAACGCAGGACATTCCCACGGCGACATGCCTAAGTATTTGGACTGAAAAGAAAATACCAAACGCATTTTTTCTTCCCGGAAATACTTGCCCAGATTGGAAAAAACGCTGTGATTAAGCGCCAGATGCGGCAGCGCACGAATTAAATCCCACGATAAAAACGATGTCAGACTGGTGTAATCGCGCTTAATGCACGGATACAACTTGCGAAACCGATTTCCCTCTTTATCCAGATAACGATCAAAACCGGCGCTGCCTTCAGCAAATTTGCTTTGCAGTTCGGCGCGCATTTTGTCGTGGTCGGAATGTACGTTCACAGCACGATCGCCAAACACCAGTTGATACATTGGGTCCAGCTTGACAAACTCCAGGTAGTCCTCGCTTTTCTTGCCGCACAGCTCGAACATCTCGTCCAACACGTTCTTCATCAACAAAAAGGTCGGGCCGGTATCGAAGACAAACTGATCTAAATGAATCGGCCGGTTGCGCCCACCCACTTCCGGGTTTTTATCAAATAACGATACCTTAAAGCCTCGTTGACTTAATAGCATCCCTGCGCACAGACCACCCGGGCCCGCGCCGACGATAACGATATGTTTTGTTTTTGCCATATTTATAAATTGTTTTTCAGTGGAAAAAGCTGTCGACTGTTGAATATGCTTTAACAAACGTAATAGTCAACTTAATAAAGCCAGGGGATAAGGGCTTTGGTACGCTGACAATAGACCGCGTAAGCTTCGCCAAAATGCCCCAGCAGCCACTGTTCTTCAATTTGAATACGTTGATATAAAACGAAAGTTATCGGTGCCAATAAAACCAGCAAGGCCAGCATATCGCCCATTGCCAGCCCGGCAGCAAAAAAACTAATCAGCAAGCCGGTATAAGCCGGATGACGCAGCCAACGATAAGGGCCGGTTTCGATTAACTGATGTTCTGAGTGGGTAATGACGGTGGTACTAAAAAATTTTCCCAGATTTAGTAATGCACTTGCGCGTAATGCCAAACCACTGATAAAAAAAGGAATAGCCACCATTTGGCGATAAAAAATCTCAATCGGCAACGGCGCCCAATGTTTTTGTTTAAACCAAAGTGCGGCCACTACTGCGATTATCACTGCAACCCAAATCAAGCCCTCAGAGCGGTATGGGTGTTCCCCAGCACTGGAAAAATGTACGCGTGTTTTTACGGCAATTACGATTTCTATCAGCGTCCAGCCAAGCCCGAGGACTAGCCAAATTAATTGCGTTTGGGTCATAAACTTAAGTGGGGAAGCCGGTCCGGCGTGCCGAGTGTGTGCGCATGATAGAATCTAACAATCAAATTACCAACCCAATCTTGTTAATCACTCTTATGACCAATCTGATACAGCTCAATAATGTTTACAAAACATACACGCTGGGTCAGACCACGCAAACGGTTTTGCATAACATTTCCTTGACTATCGATGCTGGAGAATTTGTCGCCATCGTTGGCCCATCGGGTAATGGCAAATCCACTTTATTGAATTTACTGACCGGCATTGACCACCCTTGCCAAGGCGAAATTACTGTTAGTGGCAGCCGCTTGCATCGTTTAAGTGAAGAGCAATTATCCAAGTGGCGCGGCGCTAATGTCGGTATCGTGTTCCAATTCTTTCAATTATTGCCGTCGTTAAGCCTGCTGCAAAACGTACTGCTACCGATGGACTTTATCGCCAAGCTGCCTAGGCGCGAACGTCTGGAGCGGGCGCGGCATTTACTGGATTTAGTAGGACTAAGCGATCAATGGCAGCAACTGCCCAGCCAGTTATCGGGCGGACAACAACAACGTGCAGCCATTGCCCGGGCGATGGCGAATGATCCGCAACTGATTGTTGCCGATGAGCCGACCGGCAATCTGGATTCTGCAACCGCTGATGATGTATTTGCACTGTTCTTACGACTCAACCAACAAGGCAAAACCTTGGTAATGGTGACCCACAACGATGAGCTGGCAGCATCGGCAAGCCGCAAGATTGTGATTCGCTCCGGACGCATTCATGAAGACCAATCGACGTCGGTTTCGGAAAACACAGGACAAAGCCATTGAATCATCTTTGGCATAAAGTCATTGCCGATTTAACGGCCCATAAAGCGCGCACTTTACTGTCAATTTCCAGCCTGACCATCGGCATCCTGATTATCGGCATGTTGCTGGGTATGATCGATTTGCAGCTGAGCCATTTGGACACCGCCCATCGTCAATCGCAGCCTTCGCATATCAGCCTGATTCTTAAAACCGATGCCGATTTGGCGGTGGCTGAACAGATTAAAAGCATTGCCAATGTCGCCGGCGTTGATGTACTCACGCAATTTACCGCCCGCTACAAAACCCCAAACAGTCCAGACTGGCAGACCGGCACAGTCGTGTTCCGGCCCGATTATCACAACCAACAATATGACCTGATGCCTTTATTGTCGGGACATTGGCCGCAAGGACAGCATTTGGCCGTAGAACGCTTAACAGGAATTGCCGGCAAACTTAAATCGGGCGATAAAATCGAATTTAAAACACCAACAGGGCCTGTGGCCTTTGATGTCGACGGCGTCATACGTCACCCATTTGTTAAGCCACCTACATTCGGCGGCCAGCTGCATTTTTTTATCGATGCAGGCAGTGCGGCGGAATTTGGCATTAAACCGCACAGTTTTCGGCAAGTGTTGGTGCAAGTCAGCGAACCTTATACCGAGGAAAAAGTCCGTTTGGTTGCTGGCAATATTCGCAGCTATTTGAGCCAGTCTGGCATCGGCGTCAACGCCACCCTGTTGCAAGATCCGCAAAAACATTGGGGGCGAGCGTTTTTTTCAGGAATTAACTTGATCTTAACGGTGATGGCCTGGGCATCATTGGCGCTGAGTTCAGTGTTGATTCTTAACACCGTTACTGCTTTGATCACTCAGCAAACCGACCAAATCGGTATCATGAAATCGATCGGGGCCAGTCGCTGGATGATTGCGAAGATTTATCTTGCCGAAGTGTTGATTTTGGCGATGCTCGCGCTGATGTTGGCGATGCCAATCAGTCTGGCCGGAGCGTTTTTTAGTAGCCGCTGGTTACTGGATATATTCAATGTCGAAATGCCAGGTTTTGCATTCTCTTACCGGGCGATTACCGTTATGTGTATCGGCGGCCTGCTGGCACCGATATTGGCCTCATTCTGGCCTATTTGGCGTGGGGCATCAATGTCAGTGCGTCAAGCTATCGCTAGTTACGGGCTGGGCTCGGATTTTGCCGGCGACCGCTTTGATGTGTGGCTGGAACGCAGGCTTTCCATTGCTTTGCCGACGCTTTACGCAGTTGCATTGGGCAACCTGTTTAGGCGAAAAGCCCGCTTGTTTTGGACGCAATGTGTACTGATTATTGCCGGGGTGTTGTTTATGGTGATCCTCAGCTTGATTGCATCGGTGAATCATACTTTAGACAATGAACTGGCTCGGAGCCGCTATGCGGTGCGGCTAGGATTTAGCGCTGATCAATCTACTTCTTTAATTGAGCAAGTGGTGAATGCCAATCCACAAACCACGGCGCTGGAGTTTTGGCAGCGATTGCCTGCCGAGCTAATGCATAACGGACAGTTATTGCGCCAATCCGGCAGCCTGGGCGCGCAACTGATTGCCTTGCCCGAAACCACCCAAATGTATCAACCGTTAACTGTTGAAGGCCGTTGGTTTGCAAACAGCGACTACCAACAAAAAAACCTGGTGCTGAATGCGGCAACGGCGGAATTAAACAATATTCATGTTGGCGATAGTATTACCGTCACTATCAACGCTAAAGCCAGCAGTAACTGGCAAGTGATCGGGCTGTATCGCTGGTTTGTCGGTTCAACTTATACCGTAGAACCGGTTTACGTGCCCTTGAGCACGATTGAAAATCTTACTCACCGCAGTCAAGTTAGTTCGTTTGCGCTGCTGTCGGCAAATATCAGTTCAATAACCGAAGAAAAACAGTACACCGATTCACTAAAGCAGCTTTTTCAGGATCGGCACATTCCACTGGATGTTTACACCACGGTTGCCAAACTGGAACAACGCCAATTCAGCCTTAATCAATTTAAACCCGTTACCAGTATGCTGCTGGGTTTGGCCAGTTTAATTGCCGGCGTTGGCGCAATCGGTCTGGCCGGCACCTTAGCCATCAGCGTGTTGCAGCGCACACGAGAAATCGGGGTGTGTCGGGCGCTGGGCGCAAGCTCAAAAACCATATTCAGCCTGTTTCTACTGGAAGGCGTATTTCATGGCCTATTGGCCTGGGCGATCAGCATTCCGATTGCCTATGCTGTAGCGGAGCCGCTGTCACATAAACTCGGCGAAATCATGCTGGGGCTGCAACTGGATTTTAGGTTTTCTGTTACTTCCGTCTGGCTATGGCTGGGCTTGGTTTTACTGTTATCTTTGCTCGCGTCTTATTGGCCGGCACGCTATGCCACTAAGATAAATGTGCATGCCAGTTTAGGGCATTAACATCCACTGGGCGTAGCAAAAGCTCTGCCACAATGTAAGCAATTCTGGTATTAAATGAGTGTTCAAATTAAAATGCCCAGCATTAATCGACCGCGCTACTATTCAAGCCTGACGGCAGACAAGCTCCTAAAGGCTCACACACAACCGCAATGGACATATGACTGATTTTAAACTCACACATCTTAAACAGCTGGAAGCCGAAAGCATCCACATTATTCGCGAAGTTGCTGCAGAATTCGAACGTCCGGTGATGTTGTATTCGATCGGCAAAGACTCTGCCGTTATGCTGCATTTGACTATGAAGGCGTTCTATCCCGGCAAGCCGCCCTTTCCTATGCTGCACGTGGATACCACTTGGAAATTCAAGGAAATGATCGAGTTTCGCGACAAATTGATCAAGGAGCTGGGCTTAGAATTATTGGTGCATATCAATCAAGATGGTGTTGATCAAGGTATTGGACCATTCACGCATGGCAGTAAAAAACATACCGATGTGATGAAAACTGACGGCCTCAAGCAGGCTTTGGATAAATACCAGTTTGATGCCGCTTTCGGCGGTGCTCGTCGTGATGAAGAAAAATCTCGCGCCAAAGAACGGGTGTATTCATTCCGTGATAAAAATCATCGCTGGGATCCGAAAAACCAACGCCCGGAATTATGGAATATCTACAACGGCAAAGTAGACAAAGGCGAAAGCATCCGTGTGTTTCCGTTGTCTAACTGGACCGAGCTGGATATTTGGCAATATATCCATCTGGAAAACATTCCGATCGTACCGTTGTATTTTGCCAAGGAACGCCCAGTGGTAGAGCGTGACGGCATGCTGATCATGGTCGACGATGAGCGCATGCCTATCGGCCCCGATGAAAAAGTGGAGATGAAAAAAGTGCGTTTCCGTACCTTGGGTTGTTACCCATTGACCGGCGCGGTTGAATCGAATGCCACGACGCTGCCGGAGATTATTCAGGAAATGCTGTTGACGACGACTTCTGAACGCCAAGGCCGCTTGATTGATCATGATCAAGCCGGATCCATGGAGCAGAAAAAGCGTGAAGGTTACTTTTAACAAAAGCTTGCCATCGCCATTCATCACAGTTATTCAGAGAACACTATGTCCCACCAATCCGATTTAATCAGTACCGATATAAACGCGTATTTAGCGCAACACGAACGTAAGGAATTAGTCCGGTTTTTAACCTGCGGCAATGTCGATGACGGCAAAAGTACGCTGATCGGGCGTTTGCTGCACGATTCCAAAATGATTTACGAAGACCAGTTGGCTGCGGTTCAGGCCGACAGCGTTAAATCCGGTACCACCGGCGCCGGTAAAATCGACTTGGCATTGTTGGTTGACGGCTTGCAGGCGGAACGCGAGCAAGGCATTACTATTGATGTGGCCTATCGTTATTTTTCTACCTCCAAGCGTAAATTCATCATTGCCGATACGCCGGGGCACGAACAGTACACTCGCAACATGGCTACCGGCGCTTCAACTTGCGATTTGGCTATCATTTTGATTGATGCCCGTTACGGCGTGCAGACCCAAACCAAACGCCACAGTTTTATTGCCTCGTTATTGGGTATTCAGCACATTATTGTTGCGGTCAACAAAATGGATTTGGTGGATTACAGTGAAGCCACATTCAATAAAATTAAGCAAGATTACTTAGCATTTACTGAAACTCTGGATTTGCACGACATTCGCTTTATTCCGATGTCGGCATTGGATGGCGATAACGTTGTTAATCCTAGCGAACATATGGCTTGGTTTACCGGCACGCCCTTGATGGAAACCTTAAACAGTATCGAGATTGCCAATGATCGCAACTTTACTGACGCACGCTTTCCTGTGCAGTATGTGAATCGTCCAAACCTTGATTTTCGCGGTTTTTGCGGCACGATTGCCTCGGGGATTTTTTGTAAAGGCGACCAAGTAACTGCGTTGCCATCCGGAAAAAGCAGCACCATCAAAGCCATTGTTACATATGACGGCGAGCTAGAGCGGGCCTTCGCGCCGATGGCCGTTACTTTAACGTTGGCAGATGAGATTGATGTTAGCCGTGGCGATGTGTTGGTAGGCAAAGAACAAATCAGCGCAACCATAGCCGACAAGTTCAAAGCCCATATTGTCTGGATGGCCGAGCAAGCCATGACACCTGGTAAACAATACGTGATTAAGCTGGCTACCCGTAGCGTGTCCGGTTCTATTGCGATGATTCATCACCGTATTGATGTCAATACCTTGGAACACCACGACGCCAGCGTCTTGCAATTGAATGAAATCGGTTCTTGTACGTTATCGGTCAACGCACCAGTCGTATTTGATGCTTACAAAACTCACAAAGGTACCGGCTCATTTATCATCATTGATCGCTTGACCAACGGTACCGTGGGCGCGGGGATGATAATCGGCGTTCATGACGATGAAGCTTTACTGCCGGTGAGCGCTGAAGAACGCGCAGCAAGATTTAGCCAAGTGCCTACAGCCATTGCTTTAACGGGCGCCAACGCTGCTGACGCGGCTTATCAGTTGGAAAGAAAGCTGTTTGATACCGGCCATGCCAGTACAGTATTGGAAACGCCGGATGCGTCACTGATTAATGCAATTAAACATGCCGGTTTGATTTGCTTAGCAGTTAATGACAGTGCAAAACTAGCTGATAAGTTTTTCAACACTGATCAGGCGACGCTGGATGATATTTACAACGCACTGAAAGAGCAAAAAGTTATCTACTAAAAATATTGCGCCCTGCATCCGCCAACAAACCTTATAGAGGCGAGCTCATGATACCGATTAGAGATACCGCACCGTGTAATGCTAAGCCTCTGGTGACTTGGTCAATCATAGTCATTTGTAGCTCTATTTTTGTGGTGATGCAGTTTTTGCCCGATGAATCGGTTTTCAGGTTGCTTTATGGCTATGGCATGGTGCCCGCCCGGTATTCCAATCCCGAGTGGGCGGCCAACTTGGGATTGCATTTTGACGGTTATTTATCCTTCGTAACCAGCTTGTTTTTGCACGGTAATTGGGGGCATCTGCTGGTGAA
>Ga0208630_100115_pt1 | contig 23423 bp, 18 predicted proteins | sample LakWasMet32_HOW6_2_FD_183874 | JGI IMG/M metagenome (GOLD analysis project Ga0208630, IMG submission 183874) | Freshwater sediment methanotrophic microbial communities from Lake Washington under simulated oxygen tension - Sediment Metagenome... | ecosystem: Environmental > Aquatic > Freshwater >... | reverse complement strand
ATGTGGGAGAGTATGTCGCCGCCTTTCTTTTGAAAAGCCTGTCTATAACTAGACAGGCTTTTTTGTTACCAATATAACGTCCCAACGGGACTTTAAATATAAAAAACCACCTTAATAAGGTGGTTTTGTGGTTTTTATACTTTATGATGGAATTTTTAGTGTATATGTCATGAGCTAGTTCGGCTAAAGCCTCCTAGCTTTAGAATATTCTTAATGTATGTTTTGTTACCAGTATAACGTCCCTACGGGACTGGGGAAAGTATAATTATTCTAATGAAAACCAATTCTGCGTTAGGGATTACTACGTCAGTCGCAAGCTCGTGTGGAGCATTTGTTTGAGCTCTTACTTAAAATACCTCAGGATTTTAAGTAAAGCGAGTGCGGATAGCCCAACCACTTTGGGAACGCCCATAAAAAAATCCGACTCTTATAAAGTCGGATTTCGTATTTTATCTAAAATTATCTTATTTCAAAGTACTCGGACAAACATAAGCTGTTAATGGGATATCAGTAGTTCTAATGCCAGCTATTCCTTTTTCAACATTAATCATGTTGTGATATCCTCTTGCTTTTAGAATAGAAGACATAATTACCGAACGATAGCCTCCCGCACAATGAATGAAGAATTTTTCTTCTTTTGGCACTTCGGCTAATTGTTCGTTAACGTAATCTAATGGGATGTTTTTAGCATTTACGACATGTTCAGCAGAGAATTCTCCCGGTTTTCTTGAGTCGATTACTGGAGCGGTTTCGTATTGTGCTGCGAAAACTTCTGGTGAAATCGATTCGATGCTATCGGTTTCGTAGCCTGCTGCTTTCCATGCTTCGATTCCTCCTAATAAGAAGCCTAACGTATTATCAAATCCTACACGAGATAATCTTGTGATAGTTTCTACTTCTTTTCCTTCTGGCGTTATTAATAATATTGGTTGTTTTGTATCTCTTATTAAAGCTCCAACCCAAGGCGCAAACTGTCCATGTAATCCAATGAAAATTGAGCCTGGTACATGTTCTTTTACGAAATCATTCTCATTTCGAACATCTAAAATTAAAGCATCTGTTTGATTCGCAACGGCTTCAAATTCTTTTGGATGTAAAGGTGTTTCTGCTTTTGACATTACGGCATCCAAACTTTCATAACCTTGAATGTTCATCAATACATTTTGTGGGAAATAAGCAGGAGGTGGCGTTAATCCATCTAATAATTCTTTGATGAATTCTTCTTTCGTCATATCGGCTCTTAAAGCGTAATTGACTTTCTTTTGATTGCCTAAAGTATCAGTAGTTTCTTTACTCATGTTTTTACCACAAGCACTTCCAGCACCGTGATTTGGATATACAATTAAATCATCGCTCAAAGGCATGATTTTGTTGCGTAATGAATCAAACAAATGACCCGCTAATATTTCTTGTGTTAAATCTTCTACTAATTCTTGAGCTAAATCAGGACGACCAACATCACCAATAAATAAAGTATCTCCCGTAATAATTCCGTGCTGTTTTCCAGATTCATCAGTAACTAAATAACACGTACTTTCTAACGTGTGACCTGGAGTGTGAATCGCTTTAATAGTTACACCACCCACTTTAAATTCTTGTCCATCAGTGGCAACAATGCATTCAAAATTAGGTTTTGCTGTTGGACCATAAACGATAGAAGCACCAGTTTTCTTAGCCAAATCTAAATGTCCTGAAACGAAATCTGCATGGAAATGCGTTTCGAAAATATATTTGATTTTAGCGTTGTCTTTATTCGCTTTTTCGATATAAGGTTGTACTTCTCTCAATGGATCTACAATTGCCGCTTCGCCATTACTTTCTATGTAATACGCTGCGTGAGCAATGCATCCGGTATATATTTGTTCGATTTTCATAATAATCTTATTTTTTACAAATTTACATTCTAAATTTTACTTCTTCTGTACCCAAAGTTACATTTACATTTCTTTTAACAAGATAATGGCAGCCATAACCAATACAAAGTAAGCAAAAATCTTCTTTAATTGACTTTCATTCGTGTATTTTGTAAGGTACATTCCAGTAAATATTCCAACAACCGAAATGGATGAAAACGTTAACAAAAATAACCAATCGATTTCCAAATTCTGCACATCACCGATAAATCCTACCAATGAGTTCATGGATATAATGAATAGGGAAGTCCCAACAGCTTTTCGCATCGGTAATTTGGCAAATAAAATCAATGATGGAATAATTAAAAATCCGCCACCTGCTCCGACTAATCCGATAATAATTCCAATAGTAAAAGTTTGAATTCCGATTAGAATAAGATTCCTTTTTTCTTCGCTATTGGTGTTTTGACTTTTCTTTTTTAAAACTGAAAGCGCTCCAAATACCATAATCACAGCGAAAAACAACATCAAGAATGTTTCTTTTGTGATGAGAATAGGAGATTCGATTATGGCTTTAGGAATTCTGGGAACAACAAATTTTCGGGTTAAGTAAACCGCTATAAAAGACGGAATGGCAAAGATGAATCCGTTTTTGATGTCAACTAAGTTTTTTCGATAGTTTTGAATCGCGCCAAAAGTAGACGTCGTTCCAACAATAAATAGCGAATAAGCGGTTGCTGTAACAGGATTTATGCTCATCAAATACACTAAAATCGGTACGGTTAAAATAGAGCCACCACCGCCTGTTAGTCCTAAAACTAATCCAATAAACAACGCGCCAACATAGCCTAAAATCTCCATTAGAATTGAAGGATTTCGATTTTATTTCGGTGTAATTTGATTTTTCCTTGCAATTCTAACGCTTTCAATAAACGTGAAATTACAACTCTCGATGTATGCATTTCGTAAGCAATCTCTTGGTGTGTATTTTTGATTTCGGTATCGCCAATTACTTTCGCTTTATCAGTTAAATATTTGTACAAACGTTCGTCTAAATTCATGAAAGCCAAGGTGTCAATCGCTTCTAACATTTCGTTTAAACGCACATTATAGCTATCAAAAACGAAGTTTCGCCACGTTTTGTATTTGGTCAACCATTCTTCCATTTTTTCTACAGGAATCATTAACATCGCGCCATCAGTTTCCGCAATGGCACGAATGCGACTTTTCGATTGTCCCATGCAACACGTTAAAGTCATAGCACAAGTATCGCCACGTTCTAGGAAATACAATAATAACTCATCACCATTTTCATCTTCTCTCAATATTTTAATCGCGCCAGTTAATAAAAGCGGCATTGTTTTGATGTAATCCCCAATTTCAATTATGTAATCATCAGCTTTAAATTCTTTGTAAATTGCCACTTTTGCAATTTCGTCCAATAAAGCTTCCTCAAATATATAACTGTAGGCTTGATCTAAAATAGCTCTCATTTGTAATCCTTTTTTTGTAAAGATACGACGATTCTTTAAAAATCAAATGTTACTTTTGTTACAAAGAAATCGAATAGACACTTTATGACCTTAAAAAAATACAATAAAACCAATTTCCATAAACATACTTTTTGCGAGTTTATTGAAGTCGATACGAATGCGATTCCAAACAACGAGTGGCATTACAAAAGTAAATCGGGTAGTGGTTATTGTTTTACAGAGGAAGGTGTTTATCGTATTTCGAATCATTGGGGAAGAGCCGCGAATTGTAGGTGGCGATTAATTTCCGAAATTAAGAATCCAAATCAGAAAGAACGAATTGGTTATGCCAAATGGATTGATTTTTATCCGAATAACGAAACTGAAAAGCTATTTTATGTAGAAGTAAATTTCGATGCCAAAGAAGCAACTTTCCAACACAAAAATAATCCGAATTACGACGGAAAAGCTGTTTTACGAAATGCTTCCGAAACCGCAAAAGTCATCCGACAAATAAAAGAAATTTTGGAATCAGATACTTGGGCGAAATATTTAGATTTTGATGATTTGGAACAACTTCGAAAAGAAATCATCACAAAACTTATCCAAACTTCCACTTCTTTTGCCGAGATAAAAAGAAGTTTATTGTAAAGTGAATCAGAATTTTCATAAATTTGAGAATAAACCACTCGATTTATGATGAAACGAAACCAATTACGCGAAGCTATTTTTAGACATTTAGATGGATTAGTTGTTGTTCCTGTCGCTTATTCTCTCTTCAAGAAAGGAATTTTAGCACATCTTTTAAAGGAGAAATCCACAACTTTAGCTCAAATTACAAACGAGTTTTATGCTAATGAAGGTTATTTGAATGTAGCATTACGCGTTCTGGCATCGCAAGGTTTTCTAAAATACGAAGTCGATAATGCTTCAGGAAATGTTGCGATTACTACTTTGCCTATTAGCGAATTTGCGTTTTCGCTTGTTCCCATGTATGAGGATACGTTTCAATTGTTAACCAAGACTTCGGTTTTTACTGCTAATAAAATGGATGTGGATTCTATTGCTTTGTTAGAACCCATTTTAAAGAAATTCACCGAAAATTATCATATTCATTTTGAAGAAGATGAATATTTAAGAGCTATTCAAGAGCAAATGTTGACACATATTGAAGGGTATTTAGTGGGACCAATTGTAGTTAACTTAGGAATGACAGGTATGTTTCACAAGTATTTCATGGAGAGTTCGTTTCGTGCAGATGAATTTCACAAACATCCTGAAGCGTTTGCTAAAATTCTCGATTTCTTTGTGCATTTGGGTTGGTTTTCCAAGAAAAATGATAATTATCAATTTACCGAGGACGGCTTTTTTTTCGCCAAACGAGCTTCCGCTTATGGTGTAACGGTTTCATATCTTCCGATGTTTAAACACATTGATAGTTTGCTGTTTGGAAATGCGAGTGAATTGCGAAATATCGCTAAAAACGAAGACGAAATTCACGTGAATCGCGAAATGAATGTCTGGGGAAGTGGTGGTGCGCATGCGACGTATTTCAAAGTAATTGACGATATTATCATCGAACTTTTTAATAAGCCTATCGCTGAACAACCGAAAGGAATTTTGGATATGGGTTGCGGGAATGGTGCTTTTTTACAACATATTTTTGAAGTCATCGAGCGACAAACCTTGCGAGGTAAAATGTTAGATGATTATCCATTATTTTTAGTTGGTGCGGATTATAATCAAGCAGCATTAAAAGTGACGCGAGCGAATTTGATTAAAGCGGATATTTGGGCAAAAGTTATTTGGGGCGACATTGGTAATCCGGATTTATTAAATAGCGATTTGCAAGAGAATTATAACATCGATTTGAAAGATTTGTTAAACGTACGTACGTTCTTAGATCATAATCGCATTTGGGAAGACCCGAAAAATAAAACAAAAGATAGAGTAAGTACTTCCACTGGAGCTTTTGCGCATCGTGGTGTTCACATTTCCAACAATGATGTCGAAGATAATTTATTGGAACATTTTATGAAATGGAGTCCGTATGTTCGTAAATTTGGCCTTTTAATTATCGAATTGCATACGGTAGCACCCGAATTAACTGCTCAAAATCTTGGAAAAACAGCTGCTACTGCTTATGATGCTACACACGGTTTTTCGGATCAGTTTATTGTTGAGATTGAGGTGTTGCAAAAAATAGCGGCAGAAGCAGGATTACATTCGGATCCTGATTACTTTAAAAAATATCCAGAAACCGATTATGCAACGGTAAGTATTAATCTGTTTAGAGGAAAATAAAATAGAAATGGAAGATAGATTTTCAGAAATAAAAAAAGATATTCAATTGATTATTGATAACATGGCGATAAAGAATTTTTCGGAAGCCAGTATTAAATTAATTGAGGTGAGTGATGCTTTAGACGATATGATGGACGCTACAGATGACGAAATTGTATTGAGAGAAATCAGTAAATACCAAGTGTTGTTAAATCATTTGCAGATTAAAATGAGTACGAAAGAGTAATTAAAACAAGGTTAATTGTTCTTTTTTAGGTTCCATTTCACTCAGAAAAGGAATCGTTTCTAGTACATCATATTGTTTTCTATCGGTATTGAAAATTCGAATAGTAATGCCTTCGCAAATGAAATTCAAATCTATATTATCAAATAAACTATAGGCTATTTTCAGTTGGGATTCATTAAGTTGTCTACCAATTGAAATATGCGGTTCCGTACTTTTATGACTCACTGGAAATTGAATTTGTTTTGGAATTTCCTTCATAATTTCAGTCATTTTAGTTTTGCTTTCGGCTTTGGGAGCAATAAAAAAAGCACCATTTGTATAATTGCCAAAATCATTAAACGTAACTTCAAAAGGAATTTGATAACGACAGTAATTGGCGATTCTCGATTTTATATTTTCATATGTTTCATCTTCGTATTCAAACTCACAAATGGTCACATGAGCTAAAGAATTCTTACTCGGAAACCATCCAATTTTAGCACTCAATTGTTCTTTGAGTTCTTTAACCGCTTCAATAACGGTTTCAGAAGGATGAAAAACTACCGAATATTTTGCCATACGTTAATTGCCTTTTAATCGTGTAAAAATCTTTTTTAGCAATGCTTTACCATCTCGTTTGGCTTTTGGAACTTCCTCAGCCCAATAAATTCCATCAGACATCGGAATCATTTGATAACTAAAAGCAAACTGCGGATTTTCAGGATTGTCGTTCAATAAACCAAATCGCAAATCATTAAAAAACAAACGATTGTTTTGTGTGGATACCAAATACCAACCTTCGCTAATTTTTATAAGTTGCTGAAAATCATACGAATTTACTAATTTTTCTTCTAATTTTATATTTTTTGGATAGAAAGTAAACTGAATTGGTTGAGAATCAAATAGAGAATAATCAGCCAGATAATAGCCTTTTGAAGTAGCAATATTCGCATTCCAAAGAATACAATTGAAAGCCGTTGGTTTTATAATTAATTCCTGATAATTCAATTTTTTATTTTGTAACGCCTTTTCAAATTTATTTACAGCAAAAAGTTTTAAAACACAGGTTAAAAGTAAATAGGATGAACTAATTACTAATCCACGAATAACATATTTTCTTCGGACTAAAAATTCTTTATTTCTCCAAACAAAAATCAAGCTAATAAAAAGAGGAATCGTATATAATGGGTCGATAACAAAGATGGTTTTTAAGGCAAATCGGTGATCCAAAGGCCAAAGAATTTGGGTTCCCCACGATGTAAATAAGTCCAACAAAACATGCGTGACCAAACACCAAAACGCCAATAGTGAAGCACTTTTGAAACTGATTTTACTTTTTTCTACTTTAGCTATTATCCAACCCAATATTGGCGCTAGAAAAACAAAAAAGAGTAAGGAATGACTTAAACCTCTATGAATCGCAACGCCATCAACATCGCTCATAAATTTACCCACTACAATATCCAAATCTGGAATTGTTCCCAAAATTGCGCCATACAAAAAAGTTTTGTTTTGTAGTTTTTTACCTGCAACCCATTCGGCTGTGGCAATTCCGAGTACTATTTGTGTTAGAGAATCCATTTGGGTTTACTTCCCGATACAGAAATTAGCATTGGTAATATTTACAGTATATCGCAGATGGAGGTACAAGCGAGGTACAAGTTCTGAAATCGAGTGCTAATTTTTGTTTGGGTAATTCGTAACAAATATAATAAATTTTTCATCATTTGTAAATTCTCCTATAATCTCCCCAAAAAGTATTTTTTTACTTCTCAAAATCAAATTTCATATTCCCATTCTTTGTTATTTATCTTGATTTTAGGATTTATTATATTAAAATCAAAAAATATTTATATTATAATATAAATTTTATTTAAAATTTGTACTTTTACATATTATAATATAAATATTATGTTGACATTTACCACAATAAAGGAAGTAAAAGATAATTTAGGGGTTTGGTGTAAATGGTTGAGAAAATCTGAAAAACTAACCCAACAACAATTAGCTAAAGAATTAGGGCTTTCTCCGTTGACTATTTCAAAATTAGAAAACGGTGAAAATCCAACAATTGAAACGCTTTTGAAAGTCATGCAGTACTTTAATGAAATGGATGCTTTTAATCAATATCTAAAGAAGCGAATGGAGCGAGTAGATACTAACGAATCAATGTATTAAATATGGCAAAAAATCAAATTATTTCTGTGGTTTTCAATGGTGTTGAAATTGGAAAAATGGGTTATGATGAGAATCAACGAAAATCATCATTTCAATTTAATCCTGAATTTTTGATTCAAAATAAGTATGTAAACCTATTTCCTTACATTATTCGTAGGGTGGAGAATGTTCAAGTTTTTTCAGAATATGAAGGTGACACGTTTAGGGGATTACCTCCTGTAATTGCGGATTCATTACCTGATATGTTTGGAAATATCGTTTTTAAAGAATGGTTAGAAGCATCCAATAAATCGTTCGGCAGTATCAGTCCTTTAGAGCAATTAACTTATGTTGGTTCAAGAGGAATGGGAGCGTTGGAGTTTATGCCAAATAAACAGTTACCTCTCAATACCTCGATTGATTTACAAGAGATTACTGAGATAGTTAAAAAAGTAATGGATGTTAAAACAGCAGTGTCCGAGAAAGGATTGAGTGATGCTGCTTTACTAACCATTTTTAAAATTGGTACTTCGGCAGGTGGAGTGAGACCCAAAATTTTAGTTTCGGAAAACAAAGCGAATGGTGAATTAATTCCAGGTGATTTGATTATTTCAGAGGATTATAACCATTACTTGATAAAATTGGCAATAGATGAAAATCAGGCCTATTCTAAAGAGAAAGTAGAATTTGTGTATTATCAATTAGCTACTCAAATTGGAATAGAAATGATGCCGAGTAAGTTAATTGCTGATAAACATTTTGCAACCTTACGTTTTGACAGACAGCAAGGAAAAAAGCAACATATTTTAACGGCCTCTGGAATGACGGGTTGGGATTTTCAAAAACCAGATAATTCAAGTTATGACAATCTTTTTAAATTAGCATTAGATCTCAAATTACCTCATAAAGATATTCAGCAACTGTTTAAGCGTATGGTGTTTAATTTAGTTTTTGCTAATATTGACGACCATTTAAAGAATTTCTCTTTCATCTATGATGTTGAAAAAGACAAATGGAATTTAGCACCTGCTTATGATATTACCTATCCATTAGATGCTTTACTTAATTATACTAGAGTAACTCGAGCTTTGTCAATAAACGGAAAAAGAACCAATATTGTCAAAGAAGATATCCTAGCGCTAGCCAAGCAATTCACCGTTAAGAATCCATTGGGTATTGTAGATGACGTATTGGAAGCTACAAAACAGTTTGAAAGGTTAGCAGCCCAACAAGTCTTACCTCCAAAAGTGATTGAAAAAATTAAATCCGAGTTTCAATATTTTTAAAAACATTTTGAGCCGATTATTTGCTTTAATCGGCTCATTTTTTTGGAATAAGTGAGCCGAATAGTAGAATTATTTGCAATTACGATTTCTATTAGATCTTTCCCAGAAAAGACGAAGAAAATTGTTATTGTAAATAATTTCTCATTTTACGGTTTTCCACATTTTTTTCTCAATCCCTTTATTTACTTTAGTTCCCAAAGCCACCCCGTAAAAATACCTGGTATCAAAAACAGGTATTTTTACGGGTTGTAAATACCCTTTTTTTTCGCTATGTTTGGAACTATAAGATTTTTAAAACAAATATGAGTAAAACTACCGTAAAAGCCGATATTAATTTTGAACAAGAACTTTGGAAAGCTGCCAACGAATTGCGTGGCGCAGTAGCTGAAAATCAATACAAAGACTATGTGTTGCCGATGATTTTCTTAAAGCACATGTCCGAGCGATATGAAATGCGAAGAGAAGAATTGACGGCTTTAGTACACGACAAAAATTCCAATTATTTTACGACAGACGAAGCAGAAATCAACTATGTGTTGGAAGATGCGGATGAATATTTATCTAAAAATGTATATATTATTCCCAAAGAAGCCACTTGGGAATACTTAAAAGCCAATGCCGAACAAGACAATATCAAAGTAATTGTAGATGATGCTTTTGATGTGTTAGATGCGACTTTGGCAAAGTTTAGACCCGATTTAAAAGGGATATTACCCCGAATTTTTGTAAAAAGTCAATTGACGGCACGCCAAGTGGGTGGACTGATTAATTTACTTTCTAATCCTAAGTTATCGCAAAAAGAAAACCCTGAAAGTGATGTGTTAGGGCGCGTGTATGAATACTACATTGGTAAGTTTGCTTTGGCAGAAGGTTCTGGTGCAGGGCAGTTTTTTACACCTGGCAGTATTGTACGTTTGATGGTAGAAATGATTGAACCCTATGAAGGTAAAATCTTTGATGCCGCTTGTGGTAGTGGTGGAATGTTTGTGCAATCGTTGAAGTTTTTAGAAAGCCATGGAGGCGACAAACGTAACATTGCTATTTACGGACAAGAACGTTATGATGGAACGCTGCGTTTGTGCAAAATGAACTTGGCATTACGTGATTTATCTTTTGATGTACGCTTGGGCGACTCTTTATTGAACGACCAGTTTCCTGATTTAAAAGCCGATTACATTATTGTAAACCCACCTTTTAACGTGAGCCAGTGGCACCCAGAAGACTTACCCGAAAACGACCCAAGATTATTTGGACCAAAAGAAGAGTTTGCTACCGATGGGAATGCCAACTTTATGTGGATGCAGACCTTTTGGAGCCATTTGAGCAACAAAGGAACAGCGAGTGTAGTAATGGCAAACGGCGCAATGACTTCCAACAATAAAGGTGAGAAAAACGTGCGTGAGTTTATGGTAAACAACAGCATGATTGATTGTATTGTGCGTTTACCCGATAAATTGTTTTTAACTACTGGCATACCCGCTTGTATTTTTATATTGAGTAAAAACCGTGATGGTAAAGACGGCCAACACCGCAAACGTACTGACGAAATTTTGTTTATAGACACCAGTAAAATGGGTACTATGGAAAGCCGTAAACTACGTGTGTTTACCGATGCCGATATTGACAAAGTAGCTGCTACATACCACGCATGGCGCAACATTAGTGGTACTTATGAAAATACAGATGGTTACAGTTACAGTGCCACTTTAGCTGAAGTACAAAAACAAGACTACAAACTAACCCCTGGTATTTATGTAGGCACCGAAGAAGTAGAAGATGATGGTATTTTGTTTGAAGACAAAATGGCCAATTTACAAGCTACTTTGCAAGAGCAGTTTGCGAAAGGGAATGAGTTGCAGAAAAAGATTGTAGAGAATTTTAATAAATTGTAAATGAATAAGTGTATTGCAAAAATACGAGGTTTTTTATCAGATAAGATTTCTTCAAAAAGAGTAATCTTAAACTTTCTTTTTGTTTTCCTAATGCTCTTTTATAAAGATTTTTTTAATTCAATTATTTATGATTATCTAACTCCAAATGTTTTTAATGTAGGCTCTTTTGCTTTTTTAATTTATTTTATAATAATACTATTCTTAGTAATTGGTTTAGGATTTAAGTTATTTAAAGACAATTATAATATTTCAATTAATGAAGTAAATACAATTTTAATTGCTTTTTTTCTCTTGTTAAATTTTAATTATTTAAATAATGATAGAAAATGGAATTTATCAAGTTTCGAAATTATAGGATTTAAAATTGAACTTTCTTTTCTATTATTAGTTGCTGTTCTAGTAATTTTAGTTTTGATAATTATCTATAATTGCTTTTTTAGAAAAAAAGTAAAACAAATTAATCTTCAAAATAATTATCTTTTAAGTGATAGTCCTATAACTGAAGATAATCAAGATGTTTTAGATTATCAAGAGACAGTTAATAAATTAACAAAGATTCTTAAAAATGATAATCACAACAAATCTTTTACAATTGGTTTAGTAGGTCCATGGGGTAACGGTAAATCGAGTGTTTTTCATATGGTAAAAAAAAGATTAATGAAAAAAGAAGAAGGAGATAAAAATGATTTTATAACTTTTGATTTTTTACCATATTTGAATCATAATGAAGATGATATTATAAATGAATTTTTTACATCATTAAGCAATGAATTAAGGCCCTATAGTGGTAAACTATCTAATTTATTGAATGAGTACTCTTCAAAATTAACTGATTTATATGAAAACAAAAATGTTATTGGTTTTATAGAAAATCATGTTACAAATTTTAAAGATTCCTCAGCAAATGAACTCTATCAACTTATTAATGAAATGTTGGTTGATATAGATAAAAAGATAATTGTTTTTGTGGATGATCTTGACCGCTTAAATAAAAATGAAATACTACAAGTTTTTAAATTAATAAGAAATACTGCCGACTTTAGGAATACAATCTTTGTTGTTGCAATGGACAAAGAATATGTTCTAAAGAGTCTTAAAAAAAGTAAAAAGATTTTTCATTCAAGTTTTATAGATAAATTTTTTCAATTAGAAATTTACTTGCCAGAAATTGATAAATCTAAATTAAAAGAGAATTTTCTTTATGAGTTAAATTCTTCCATATTGAATGATGGCTCGCCAGATTTTGATTATAGAATAAGATTAGCAATTAACAATGAAGGAAATTTATTTAATGATTATGTCAAAAATATACGAGATGTAAAAAGATTGGTTAATCAAGTAATTTATGATTTTCCAAATACAGGGGGTGAAATTAACTTGAAAGACTTTTTGAATTTTACATACTTTAAATTAAAATTTCCAAATTTTATAAATATATTGAAAAATGGTATTGGAGATTTTATAGAGATTAAACAAGGTTTGTATATTCTTAAAAAAGTTGACCCTGATAAAAAGAAAGAAGACAATTCTTCAAGTAGAGATAAAATTTTTAAAATTTTATCAAAACAACATTCTTTTGATCCAAAAGTATACGAGCTGTATAATGAAGATTTTTTTAATAATTGTTTAATGGAAGATCAAACTATTGATTGTGAAAATAGATTTTTATTAATTAAAACATTAGCTTTTTTATTTGGAGATGAAAATGATGTTAATGATGTCAGTTCTATAAAAGATGAAAAAAATTTAAGAATATTATTGGAACAAAAAGTTCCAAAAAATAGGCTTCTAAATTTTGAATTTAATAGCTTAATTAACTCAGATTTAGTAAATATTACTAATTTAATTGATGAATTTAAAGTTGATAACAAACTAGAACAGTTATTATCTAGATTTAATTTTTTTACGGCTTCAAAAGTAGAAAGTGAGTATAAAAATGCAATTCTTGCATTAGTGTATATTTTTGAAAAGAGAAGAGATTTTTCAATTTATGAAGCAACTATAATAGACCAAATAGGAGTATTTGCACATAAATTAGTAAGTAAAGAAGAAGATGAAGGTTTAAACAAAGATATTAAACAGTGGTCTTTAGAAAATATATTTAAAAAGGATTATTTTAATATTGAGACAAGAATACTACTTTTTGGACATTTAAGAAATGGTGCATTAGGCAGTAAATTTGAGGTTACACATTGGAGGTTTAAAAAAGAAGAATTAGATGATTTAACTCTAAAATTATTTCAAGAATATATTGATGATTGCGCAAGTTTAATAACAAATCCAAATGATTACTCTCTATATTATGTTTATCATACTATTAAATCGGGAATTGAAAGTGAAGTAACTAAAATAATAATTGAATTTTGGAAAAGAAGTAATTTAGAATTACTATGTGCTCAAATTACTGATTTAGATACATGGTCTTCGTTATCATTTAAAATTTCAGATGTAATAATTGAGTTTTTTGAATCAAAAATTAAATTCATTGAATTTGTTAAATTTCACAAGGATTCTGGTAAAAATGAAATTAAAGATTTTTTGGATTTATATAAGCTTTTAGAAATTTCCGATTTTAAACATACTTGTATGTTTACATTCAAAAAATCTAATTTGATGTTAGAAAAAATTGAACATCAAAAACAATTTAAAAGAGGAAAAGACGAAAACCAAGAATTAATACAACTTGTTCTTGAAAGTAATAGTAAAAATTTTATTAATGTAATTAAATCAAATACGGATTTAGAGGGTAAATACGGTTTAAGAGCATATTCTTTTAACGATAATCAAGAAATATTATTCTATCTTTTTGTTTATTTAAAATCTACTTTAAGTAAAGAACCTGTAAAATTTTTCATTAAAGATATGTTCCAGAAATCATATCCTTATTTTGAAAACTGGGATAAAACTAAATTAGATGAAGAAAATATTGTACTCTCGGGAAAATTTGTTACTCAAGAAGGAAGCGATAATTACATAAGTATTTATTCAATTGAGCCAAAGAACGATAAACTAACATAAATTACGAAAGCTATTAATAAATGCCAAACAACTGGAAAACATATAAACTCTCTGAAATTAATTCTATACAAATCATTGACGGTGATAGAGGTAAAAACTATCCTAGTAAAAATGAATTTTTAAAGAATGGTTATTGCTTATTTTTAAGTGCAAAAAACATCACTAAAACTGGTTTTGAGTTTTCAGAATTAAGTTTTATATCAGAAGAAAAAGATACTTTGTTAAGAAAAGGAAAACTTGAAACGAACGATATTATAATAACAACCAGAGGAACTATTGGTAATGTTGGTTATTATAAAGAAAACTTTATTTACAAAAATGTAAGAATTAATTCTGGAATGGTTGTTATTAGAGTTGATGAAGCAAAAATTTCTTCTTCTTATGTTTATCAACTTTTCAAATCAAGTGTTTTTCAAGAACAAATAAGTTCAAGAACATCAGGAAGTGCTCAACCACAATTACCTATTCGTGATTTAAGCCAGATTGAAATAAAAATCCCCGAAAACCTCGAAGAACAAAAATCCATCGCCTCAATCCTCTCTACAATCGACGACAAAATCGAAAACAATCTAGCCATTAACAAAACCTTGGAAGAAATGGCAATGGCGTTATACAAACACTGGTTTGTAGATTTTGGTCCGTTTCAAGACGGTGAATTTGTAGAAAGTGAGTTAGGGAGAATTCCTAAGGGTTGGGAGGTGAAGAGATTGGATGAGATAGCTTTCAAAAGAGCTGAAACCTATAAATTTAAAGGAAAAGAAAAAGTTGTTTTTGTAAATACAGGAGATGTTTTAGAAGGTTCTTTTATGCACAAAAATTATATGGATATTGAGGATTTGCCTGGACAAGCAAAAAAAGCAATTTATCCTGAAGATATATTATACAGTGAAATAAGACCAGGAAATAAAAGATATGCTTATGTAGATTTTGATTCACAAGATTATGTTGTTTCTACTAAGTTTATGGTTATTCGAAACAATGAACTAATAAATAATAAATTGTTATATCGTATCTTAACAAGAGATGAAACAATTGCTGAATTTCAGAATATAGCTGAATCAAGGTCAGGTACTTTTCCACAAATTACTTTTGATGCGATTGGTCATATAAAATTTGCATTACCAAACATTGATAAACAAAATGAATTTCAATCAATTGTTGGAAATTGGGAAGAGCAGCAAGCCAATAATTTGAAAGAAAACCAATCCTTAACCCAATTGCGCGATACGTTATTGCCTAAGTTAATTAGTGGCGAGGTACGGTTGAAGGAGTTTCAAGAAAGTTAAAAGTATAAAGTACAAAGTTAAAAGTGTGTGATGCTTCCTTGCGTCAGCATGACAAAGGAATAAATACAAAAGCAAATGACAACAGAAGCCAAAATAGAACAAGCTACCATCGACTGGTTAACCGATTTAGGGTATAGCCACATACACGGCACTACGTTTACGTTTCCAGAAAATGAAGTGGTGGATAAAGCTACGTTGTTAGCGTTTATACAACAACAGCATCCGCATTTGCCTGCGGAGTTGTATCCGTTAATTGTGGCGGAGTTTGTAAACAATAAAGGCGCTGATTTGTTGTACCGTAACCGTGATTTTCATTTAAAACTTACCAAAGGCTTAGACTACGAATACCAAGACGCTGATGGGAATGAAAAAGCCGTTCACGTGTATCCCATAGATTTTCAAAATCCTGAAAACAATACGTTTTGGGTAGTGAATCAATTGAGCATTAAAGGCAAAAACAAACGCCGTCCCGATGTGATTGTGTATGTAAATGGGTTTCCGTTAATCGTTTTTGAATTGAAAAACTGGTTTGATGAAAACACCAATTTACAAGAAGCATTCAATCAAATTCAACATTACACCAAAGATATTCCGTTGTTGTTTGAATACAATGTAGCCACCATAGTAAGCGACGGTAACGAAGCCCAACACGGTATGTTCAACGCTTCCAACGAATGGTATGCTGCTTGGAAAAGTAACGATGGCATTACTACCATAGAAGATGATTTTCAGATGCATACCTTGTTATTCGGTTTGTTTCCAAAAGAACGCTTACTGAATTACATTAAAAACTTTGTCTTCTTTGAAGACCATAACGGCACATTGATTAAAAAAGGCGCAAAATACCACCAATTCTTTGGAGTAAACTTTGCTGTAGAAGCCGCTAAAAAAGCTATTCGCCCTTATGGCGATGGACGTATTGGTGTCATTTGGCACACGCAAGGAAGCGGAAAAAGTATTTCAATGGCGATTTATGCAGGTATCTTAAGAAGCCTACCCGAATTAAAAAATCCTACTATCGTAGTACAAGTCGATAGAAGTGATTTGGATTTTCAATTGTATGAAAACTTTGTCTTGGCCAAAGACTTAGTAGGCGATGTACAACATGCCGATTCTACTGATGATTTAAGACGTTTGCTTTCTACAGGAAGTGGCGGTGTGGTTTTTACCACGATAGAAAAGTTCCGTTTGAAATCAGGAAATGATGAAACCTTAGGAGAATTAGAACATCCTATTTTATCAGAACGCGAAAATATTATTGTGATGGCTGATGAAGCCCACCGAACGCAATATGGTTTGTTAGATGGTTTTGCCTCTAATTTGCGTAAAGCCTTGCCTAATGCTTCGTTTATAGGTTTCACAGGAACGCCAGTAGATAGCAAAGATGCCGATACACAAGAAGTGTTTGGAGAAACCATTCACGTGTACGACATCAAACAAGCAGTAGATGATAAAGCAACGGTTCCAATTTATTACGAACCACGTTTAGCCAAATTGCATTTAGCGAATGAAAATTTAGATTCGGATGTAGATTCCTTAACTTGGGAACAAGAAGATGGTGGCAACTTAAAATGGGCTGCTTTAGAAGATGCCGCAGGTTCGCAAGAACGTGTAGAAAAGATTGCCAAAGACATTTTAAAGCATTTTACCAATCGTACCGAAACCTTACCAGGAAAAGCCATGATTGTGTGTATGAGCCGAAGAAATAGCGTTAAAATGTATGAAGCTTTATCGCAATTAGAAGGTTGCCCTGAAATTGCGGTGGTAATGACAGGAAATATTTCTAAAGACCCCATAACTTGGAATCCGCACATAAGAACACAAGAAGCTACCGAAGCGTTAAAGAAACGTTTTAGAAATCCGAAAGACCCATTGCAAATTGTTATTGTTCGTGATATGTGGTTAACAGGATTTGATGCGCCTTGTGTACATACGATGTATGTAGATAAGATTATGAAAGGGCATAATTTAATGCAAGCCATTACCAGAACCAACCGTGTTTTTAAAGATAAACCATCGGGAGTTATTGTAGATTATATCGGTATTGGCGACCAACTAAGAAAAGCAACCGATAAATATACAGGTGGCGGTGGAAAAGGAGAACCTACCATTGATATGGAGCAAGCTCTAAATATGTTCTTCAACCAAGTAGATAGTTGTAAAGCCATGCTACCCGAAACTATTGATTATAGTCAGTGGAAAGCCTTGCGTGAAAGTGATAAAATGTTATTAGTAAAACAAGCCTTAAATGCTTTGTTGAAATATGACGAGGTTGCCGACCAATTTATGATGGAAGAAAAGAAATTGACTGGCTTGTTATCCATTGTAAAATCACAACCTGAAATTCAGGAATTTGCCATTGATATTTTGTTTTCGCAACACGTTTCAAAAGCAATACGAAATGCTAAAACGGTAAAAGGAAATGGTAGAGCCACTCAAAACGAAATCAAGGAGTTAATAAGTAGAAGTATCGAATCGGATGATATTATTGATGTATTTGCAATGGCAGGTATTGAGAAAGCCGATATTTCCATTTTAGATGAGCAATTCTTATTAGGCGTTAAAAAAGATAAAGACAGTATTGCGATTAAGATTGAACTTTTAAAGAATATTTTGAAAGACGAAATTAGAATGCGTTTGCCTCAGAATATTAAGAAATATACTTCATTAAAAGAGGAATTAGAAAAAGTAATTGACCGTTATCACGCCAACGCTATTGATTCGTACACCACAATTGCAGAATTAGTAGAACGTGCCAAAGAAATGCAAGACGAAGACAAACGTAAATCGGAATTAGGTTTGTCGGATGAAGAGTTAGCGTTCTATGATATTCTAGCAGCTAAAAAAGACATCATCAACGAAGCGGGTCCAATTCAAGACGTAGTTCACAACGTAGTAAAAGCCGTAAAAAGCAACCTTCAAATCGACTGGACAAACAAAGAAGATGCAAAGGCAGCTATTCGTTTAGCAGTCAAAAAAGAGTTGCGAGGTAAAGTAAGTATTTTAGAATTAAATGCTATTCTTCAAGAAATCATGGAACAGGCGGAAGGACAGTTTAAAGAGTGGAGGGCTTAGAAATGTTAACTTTAATAATTATATGATTACAGAGTTCAAAGAAAATATTAGTTTCTACATTGATAATTTTAATATTGAATTACAACTTTTTAAAAAAGGTGTTGAAATTAAACAAAGAGGCTATTTAACAAAAACTGAATTTTTAAATATTTGTCTTTGGAAATCAAGGAGACCTAAAAATTTGTACATACTTAATTCAGAGGATGAAATTAAAAATTGTACTAAATTAGCTTTTGCTGAAAAAGATGAACTATTAAAAATAAAACATTTAACTTCTTTGAAAGGTGTTTTAATTCCAACAGCTTCTGCTATTTTATCAATTACAAACCCAAAGGATTACCCTATTATTGATATAAGATGTGTTAATGCATTAAAACATTTAGGAATTATTGATTTAAAAATAATAAACAATAAAAATTGGCTTATCTATTTAGATATAATTAGAAAAATGAGTATTGAGTTAAATTTAACTTGTAGAGAAGTTGAAAAAGGGCTTTTTGCTTATAACAGAATGTATCTGGATAGTGAATACAAAAATTTGTACTAAAAATTTAGAAAAAAATAATTTAAAGATGGCATTTAAACCCAGTCAAATTACAAAACAAAATATCCTAGATGCAATTAATAAAATTGAACATGAAAATATCAATTTAATAAAAGCAACACGTTGGCAAGTAATTATAAATAATAAACCTTATCCTCCAAAAGAAGTTATGAGATTAGCTCATGAACAAATGAACGGCGAAAGAATCTGGGAGTATGGTGGTGGAGAAGGAACTAATAAATTTTTAAAAAAGTTTGGCTTTAAGTTGATTGATATGCAAGAAGACGCAATAAAAAAAATAATAGAAGAATATAAAATTCACATTCAAGACACTCAATTGAATGACGAAAAATACAAGTGGAAAATACTCTCTCAATATAAAGGAAGACCAAATTTAGATGCTACAGATTTTTTACAAGAATTAAAAAGCATAAACTATTCTAACTTAATTTATGCAATGGGTAAAGCGGTTATTTTTCATTTGGCAAGTGAAAAGCCAATTGAGTTAAAAGAAATGTTTAGAAATTTATTTGACGAGTCTATTGGTTTAAGTCAAAGAATTAAAACTTTTAACCAAGAGGCATTATCTATTTACCGTTCTTTAGGTGAAAAATTACAACACCATCAAGATGAAAGAACGATAGGTACTTATTTGACTTTTCATAATCCAGAAAAATATACATTCTACAAGAATTCTTTTTATAAAAAGATGTGTGAATTATTAAATGAAAGAGAAGCAAAAAAGAATGAAAAATATGAACATTACCTTTTTCTAGTTAACAGAATTATTGAGGATTATATTCAAGATGATAATGAATTAATTGATTTGGTTAAAACTTATATACCTGATTATTATGATGGTTCAAATCATTTACTGTTGACTCAAGATATTTTATATCAAATGTTAGATAAAAGAGAAAGTGTAAATTATTGGCTTTATGCACCAGGCGAAAACGCACATAAATGGGAAGAGTTTTATGAGAATGGAATAATGGGGCTTGGTTGGGATGACTTAGGAGACTTAAATAATTATAAAACTAAAAATGAAATAAAAAAGAAATTACAAGAACTAGAAAATGTTGATTCTTCAAAGCAAAATGATACTGCAGCTAATTATGAATTTCATAAAGTAATCAAAGAAGGTGATATAATTATTGTAAAAAAAGGAATCAGTGAATTATTAGGTTATGGAGAAGTTATTTCAGATTATTTTTATGATGAAACTAGAGATTCTTATCAAAAATGTAGAGAAGTTGATTGGAAATTAAAAGGAAATTGGAAAGTAGATTTTAATCTTCCAGTAAAAACCTTAACGGATGTTACTAAGTATCCAACAGAAGATAAAAATTACAATAAGTATTATGAAAAATTAATGGCAATTATGGAAGGTTCAAAAACTGTAAATCATAATCAAGAAAAAATTTTAAATTACACCGCACCACTAAACCAAATTTTATATGGTCCTCCTGGAACGGGTAAAACTTATAATACCGTTTTAGAAGCAGCTAAAATAGTAACTGGAAATGAGAATATAACTTATGATGAGGCATTACAAGTTTTTAATGATAACCTTAATAATCAAATAGAGTTTATAACGTTTCATCAAAATTATAGTTACGAAGATTTTATTCAAGGTTTACGACCAGATACTGAAAACGGTAGTGCTTTAACCTTTGAAAAAAAAGATGGTGTTTTTAAACGAATTGCTGATAGGGCAATTAAAAATAAATATTTTGTCCCTGTAGGAACAATTCTTAAAGAATATAAAGTAGTTAAATCAAATAATCAAATAGTTGAGTTATTGTCTGATAGAACAGGTACTATAAGATATGTTCCTTATCAATTAATAGTTGATTTAGTAGATGCTATTTCTGATGGTAAAATTGAACTTGAAGATATTAGGAATAGAAGAAATTTAGATTTACCAGAATTAATAAACAGTAAAGTTGAAAAATATTATTTTGGAATTGAAGGTACACTATATAATATTTGTGAGTTTTTATTAAATCAAAATTTTGATACAGATAAGAAAAACTACGTAATTATCATAGACGAAATTAATCGTGCTAACATATCTCGCGTTTTTGGTGAATTAATTACACTTATTGAAGAAGATAAACGTTCTCATGGTAAAATTCCAATGCGAGTAACTTTGCCGTCTGGTGATTCTTTTACCGTTCCTTCAAATCTTTTTATTATTGGAACCATGAACACAGCTGATAAGTCGATTTCTTTGTTAGATATTGCACTGAGACGTAGATTTGAATTTAATGCAATGTACCCCAAATATGATGGATTAGAAAAACCAGTTCACCATGCTCAAATTCTTAAAAAAATCAATGAAAAGATAATAAAATTAAAAGGACCAGATTTTCAAATTGGTCATGCCTATTTTATGGATAATGACAACTTACTTGAAATAATGAACAAGAAAGTAATCCCTCTTCTTTTAGAATATTTTATGAATGATGAAAAACAAGTAAAAGAAATTGTAAATGTAGAAGGTTATTCTGTTGATGAAGATTCGTGGCCAATGATATTTATTAAAAATTAAAATGATAAATCTATTCGAGTATAAAAATAAAGTAACTTTTCCAGAGGAGCATTTCGAGAATTTAGAAATGTTCCTAGATGATATATGGAATAAAAGAGAAAAGTCAATTTATTATACCGAAGAAGAGAATAGGGAAGAAGTACAGCGCTTTATTCAATTTTTTCATAAAACCAATGAATTAAAGTCTAATAAATTTATTGGAGTGATTCATTTTCAGGAGCAAACGATTAACCTTTTACCTAAAATTTTTCATTGCAATGCCGTTACAACAGAAGATGATGTAAAAGTTATCAATGCTCATGTACTATGGTGGCTGAGTTATTGCCGAAAATTAAAATTTCCAAATTATTTATCGGGAATCAATTCTGAAAAAGCCGACTTTTTTGAAATCTTGATTTACTTGTTTAGTAAATATACCAAAGAACTTTTAAGTTCTTCCATTTATCAGAAATACGTTGAGGTTGAAAATGAGTTGAATTTTGTAAAAGGGCGAATTAATTTTAATACGTACATCAAAGAAAATTTAGCGAGAGGAAGAAATCATAAAGTAAACTGTACTTATGATTCTTTTGAAATGGACAACGAATTTAATCAGTGTATAAAATACGTTTCTAAGATTCTACTTTCAGCTTCTAAAGACTACCAAAACAAGCGTAATTTAAGCGATATTTTGTTTTTGTTGGATGAGGTTTCCGATGTTCAAATTTCATCGGAACAATGTAAACGCATTCAATTCAATCCGATGTTTTCCAGTTTTGAAACTGTTAGGGATTATTGTGTTTTGTTTTTAGAAAATAGTATTTCATTCAATTACAAAAGCGATTTAAAATTATTTGCTTTCTTATTACCGATGGAATACGTGTTTGAAGACTTTATTTATGGTTTTATTGATAAAGAAATAGAAGGTGTAAATCCAAATGGGCAAGTTAAAGGTACTTATTTGGATGAAGCTAAAAACTTTGGTTTAAAACCTGATTTAATTTTGGACTTAGGATTTAAAAAAATAATTGCAGACACTAAATACAAGTTGGTTTATTCTGATGATACCGATCCTAAAAAAGGTATTTCACAATCCGATTTATATCAAATGTTGGCTTACGCAGTACGTTTTGGTATTCAAGAGATTAAATTGTTTTATCCAAATTCCGCTGCAACTGAATTACAACCAGAGGTTGCAACCATTGTAATAAAGGATGTATTAGCAAACGAAGAACAAATAAACATTACAGCACACCAACTACCAATCATAGACAAATCAATAACGATTGCAACTTTAAAAGAACATGATAAGTTGTTGGATTGTTTTGAGGGGTTAAGGGGAGAGTTGAAAAGAAGATTTGAGGAGATTTTTGATTTAAATTACTAATACAAAAAAAGAAAATAATTTATATTTTTGATGATATACGCATGTTAGCGGTAATACTATGACAACACATAATCCGAAAGACCTAAATGAATTTCTCGAAATTAATTCTAATATTCGACGGGATTCTTGGAGTCCATATTTAGCTTTTTTTCGAGGTCAATCTCAAGATTGGCCAATAGTTCCAGGCGTGAATCGAGAATTAAAATATTCAATTGATGGAATTTTGACTCGTGAAAAGAATATTCTAAACGAATTCTTAGTTTCGGAGCATTTAGGCTACAAGTTTGGAAAAAACGGTCAAATTGACCACCACTTTCCAGTCTAAATTGACCACCGATTTCGGTGCAAACTGACCACCCAATTCCAGTCCAAATTGACCACCTAAATTTTAGGGTAAATTAGCCATTAAAA